>Ga0157364_1001187_pt1 | contig 21405 bp, 15 predicted proteins | sample AttsexASBM2_FD_111476 | JGI IMG/M metagenome (GOLD analysis project Ga0157364, IMG submission 111476) | Fungus gardens microbial communities from leaf cutter ant in Ribeirão Preto, State of São Paulo, Brazil - Atta sexdens ASBM2 | ecosystem: Host-associated > Fungi > Mycelium > Unclassified ...
CGTCATACCTTTAATCTCCGCTGTACATGTGCACACCATGTGTACACCATGAGGAACCTATGTCCCTTGACGTCATCCCTAACCCTAACTCTTTATCTAGACTCTTCCCGATCCTTCTAGACCCTAAGTCCTTCCAGATCATTCTAGACTCTACCACATGACTTCCAGGTCACGTGCTCTCCATCCGTTGTAGACTAATAATTACTACTGTTCTATATCTGTCCTAACTCTAACCCTAGTCCAAAGTCTGTCCACACTCTCATCTTATAACACCAAGCTTTTGTATCACCACCTCAGATTTTATATAGTAGAAAAGTGAGTAGAACCTATGACATACTGCTTAAAGCTATCTTTTACACTTAGAAGACTACATCCAGTATTTTATGTTGTCAAGCTTATTCTAGTCCCTGAAAACCTAATCTCCAATAGACATTCAAGTCTATCTCTGGATCCCATCATCATCAACAGAGAAGAGAAATGGGAGGTTGAGAAGATCTTGGACAGCTATTAACATTGCCAGAGGTGCTAATACTTGATCAAGTAGAAAGGATTTGGCCTAGAAGTGAACTTCTAGGAAAATGCCACAGATATGTTTGCATTAGATAGAGTAGTAGAGTTTTATCATCTCAACCTAGAGCTCTAAGGTTTATTTGAGCATCAGACTTTCAACACATTAAATTATATTTTATATTCCTTGCTTTGAGTTGCAGCAAGCTTGAAGAAGAGGTGGATGTAAGGGGACTGTCAACTCCAATACTAACTCTAATCTCCAGAGTTGGTTACTCCTACTCTAACACTAACTCTGATGTCTGTGCTCAAAAATGTGAAGTTTGTTATACTGTCTCTGCTATCTTTGCCTACAAATTCTGGCTCTCATTCATATTCATGACATCACTCTCCTATGCCTTTGGTTACTATTTAATAAGTCACTGCTAATTCTGAACATTATTATTGATGTTTTTATCAGTATCTCTGACCACCTTAGTATAATTATTCTAAGATTAGTGAATTTCATTCTGTTCTCTTAGATTCTTTCTAGAGATTTAAAATGCTTAGTCCTTTTACCCAGTTGTCCTAACAACAACCTTTGGCTTTAGCTTATATACTGTGTTTCTATGAGTCACACTAGTTATATATTTCAGATTGGAAAACTAGAAACTTAGAGGATGGAAGTCCACTAGCAGGTAATGAGATGTGCCATTGCTAATATCAGAAGAGGAGTGCTAGTTTTAGTTGATTTTCAGAATGACTACTACAGTGTAAGCTATCAGGTTATATACTAGTTAGTATACCTAGGGTAGTTATAAGAAATGTAACTGCCAAGTGAGTTACCCTAATTACTTGTGATCCTCAGATGTCAAGGAAGAGATATCCATAGAGTTATCTTAGACTAGCAAGGACATCTAAGGTGACATGGATGGTTTTGATCTGCACCAGAAGAGGTCTGGGGGAGCAGATGAGGACAGATGGTTATCTGTAGATTGGAACAAATGAGGTTGGGATATGGGATGTGACACCAAATATCATTCAAATTTCATGTTCTGTATATTACAGATAAGTTCTAATGCTTCATTTACTCTTCATGTGCTCTCTGCAGACCTCAATAACTAGGATATGATCTACACCTAACAATACTTCATTAATACAGCTTTTATAGACCTCTACTTAAATTGTGAACTATACCTAACATATATGTATTATACTAAAATGTATACAGGAACACTGAGATTTAATATCTCCAATTGAGATTTTGGTCTACTTATCAGTTCTGATAGAATTACCTAAAGTGTTATAATCTTGAGAATCAACTCAGCTTACAACCAAGACAAAGCCTTTGTCTTGAGAGAGAGATGACAATGATATGATTGATAAAGCATAAGAATATATAGGCTTGTATCTATACCTGTATATTATGAGGAGAAAATGAGGCCAGACAAAGATGTCCATAAGGCTTATTGAGTAAACTACATAGTGAAGGGAGTGAGTGTTGAATAAACATTTTGTTTATTCATTATCCATATGCATAGCCTATATGATACCTACTTATGTTTCTCTCTCACTGGAAAATATTAATTAGGGTATATAAATTACTCTAACCAGCTCTCTTATAACAAACCGCTGTATATTTCTTTCCAACAGTGAGTAAGCACATATGAGGGTAGAGAACCTTTGATGCTGACTAATGTTGACCCTTGGTGGGCATGGCTAATGAGTCAGGAAGTATAAATATAAACAAGGGTAAATTACCCTAATTGAAGACCCAAAATTGAGGATGGTGTTGTTGTTCTAATCGTACCATTCTATGGTCTCGATGGAGGTTGATATCCAATGAGTCAACTTGTTGTGATTGGCCAATCATTTACCTTGACAGTTCCATTCCCACCCTGACTGAACAATTAGCCTGGCCGATTTTGGACTAGAGGTACCAGTAAGTACTACATAAATACTTGATTTGATTTGATCCCTCAACTCTCAACTTCCACCTTATTAAATGTCATTGTTTCTGCTATTATTGGGTCTTTTGGCCGGATGGGTCTGTTATCAAGTGTTCATAGCTCCCAAATTCAACCCACTACAGCAAATTGCAGGTCCTCCCTATGTCTGGAAGGGAGATGTAAAAATCAATGAGTGGGTTAACCAAAGAGTATCTTGATCCATCTTTGTTACCTTACAACGCTTCAAGCCCTTCGTACTCTTCCAGAGTATACGATATATACGTTCAGAAATATGGGCGATCAATGCGCATCTGGGGACTGATGCCAGTAGGTTTTTCCCACTTGTCGATACCCCGTTCCGTACTCAATTTTGTATTCTAGGGAGATATCCGTTTTTTGACATTGGATCCCTGGTCTGTTCGACATATCCTGACAAATCCGACGATATACGAAAAACCATTTCAAATACGTGATCATATTTCGAATTTCCTCGGAAACGGTCTGATCTCAGCGGAGGGACAGACCTACAAACATCAACGACGTGTTATTGCACCTACATTCTCTAGGCAATATGTTCGGGGACTTCTACCTCTCTTCTTCAACAAGGGCAACCAGCTGAAAGAAAAGTGGATGGGTCTAGTTTGTGAAGGTGCTAGAACATACGAGGAACATGCGACAGTGGATGTCTATGGTGAACTGAAGTGGGCGGCTCTTGAAGTTATGGGACATGCAGGTCAAATTGTTTGGTGTTTATTTTGGCCAAAGCTCATTCAAAACAGCCTTGGATTGTGATCTCAACGCGAATCATGACGAGCTCAACGAACTATTGCTTATGCAAAGAGACCTCTGGGACCTCGCGATTCTTCCAAGCAGTATTTGGGGAGGACTGGTGACATTATATTGTCCATGGATGACCAAAGTCATTGTCAGTCGTGCCTCGTCGTGAATTTGAATATCTGTTCATATGGGTTGTACAGCCGAATAAACATCAGAAGTCTATCGAACGCTATCAATCAACTATTCGACACATCACGGATAGACTGGTTCGAGAGAAGAAACGCAAGATTGAGGATACTGCTGCCAATGGCAAAACCTATGAAAGCAATGACTTCCTTAGTCGTTTACGTGAGTTGACCTTTACGAGACTCTGTTTTAAAGCTGAGTCATTTCAGTGAAGTTCAATGCTGCAAAAGACTTGGCTCCTGAAGATCGTCTCTCGGACGATGATATCTTTCACAATATTAATACATTCTTATTCGCAGGCACAGATACCACCTCCGTTGGCCTTACATGGACACTTTATCTCCTTTCCCAGAACCCTGACCTTCAGACTCGCCTGCGGAATGAACTTCTCTCTGTTGTTCCGGCCGTCTCTATCTCAAAATTGACAGAAGAAGAGATCCACTCTTTATCCGGCAGTATTTCGAATTTGTCCTACTTTCATAACGTCATCAGAGAATCTTTAAGATTATTCCCACCAGCACATTCCTTCCTTCGTGTTACGACAAAAGATGACCAAGTGCCAACCATGTATCCCGTCTACGATCGCCACGGAAATATCATGGAGGGGGAGAAAAGTGTTACAGTACCGAAAGGAACCCTTGTCCAGGTCGCTATAGAAGGGTTTAATCTAGACAAGGGGTTGTGGGGCGAAGATGCTTGGGAATTCAAGTTGGTTTCGTTGTCCCGTTTCCATTCACATCTGACAACTCGTGTTTTCTTAGTCCTGATCGTTGGGATGGTCTACCTGAGAAAGTTCAGGCATTACCCGGCCTACTCCCTCATACACTCTCATTTTCAACTGGGCCTCGAGTAAGCCTTTCAACATCACATCACTAGAGACAAATCCTGACCAATACAGGCTTGCATGGGCATGCACTTCTCCATGGCAGAGATGAGAACGATCCTTTATATCTTGCTTACTCACTTCGTCTTTATTCCCACCGAGGATAAAATCAAGCGCGGCAATATGTAGGTTATACACCTTGTTTCTGCCATCCTGCCGATTGCTCATCTTGATCAGTATTCTGACTTATCCGTACATATCAAACCGGCCCAAAGAAGGAAGGCAACTCCCGATGATCGTGAAACCATTCAGAAAAGCAGATATCACTGAAAGGCGACATTCGAGGCAAGTCGCTGATAAGCAGTATTGCTGTAAGAGCATTAGCGCAGCATCAACATTGACAGTAGGCTAGTATATATATACATACAATCATAAATGAGGTCAACAAGTGCCTGAAGATGAGAATGGAACATTACACATGCAACCAAGCAACCAAGCATCTCTGCGAAATCAAAAGATTATGACATAAAATCGAGGCATCCTATTCTTTGACACAACACATGTCAGCAACCCACTCACTACTCATTCTCATTAGGGAACACCATTCACTCACCATAATTCCAGTCTCTTTGATTCTCATATTTGTTAAGTCCATACTCTGAGTGCTGATGTTTTCCATAACAGATGACTCACCATCAAACTTTACAAGCCCTTTGTCTTCTATAGCAGAGTTGCTTACTTGAAACTCTGTCTCTGTTCTGTTATGGATTAATCTGATCAGACATCTGGTTTGTAAAGCTAGACAGAGACACTGACTTGACTTAAAGTGGAGAAGTCTTCAGTAGTCTTAGAGTACCTCTATTCAAGTATTCAATTACTTGAGACATCTATTTAGTATTTAACACTAGTAGATATACTGTACTACTTAGTCTAATAATTAACTACTATTGTCACTAAACTTTAGTATCAATGGCAGCATACTTGATTGTCTCTATAAGATCTCATTATCTTGTAACTCTGTCCTGCTCTTCTGAAATTGCAACCAGTAGCAAGTAGTAGCACAGCATATAAGCTAAAGCCAAGTTTTTCTTACAAGTTCACCTTCTATATATCATAGCATACTTGATGTTCAGCACAGTTCACACTTGGATGGGAAATCTATAGGAAAGTATACACAGAGTTTGTGGATCAGATACTTAGACTTATTCATAATGTGAATGCAGACTTCTAAATGATCTTGGCTTCAACTTATTGTGCCTTCTACAAGTCATGTGGTCACAATTTGAGAAGAAGAAAGATCTAGAGAGGTTGAATAAAATTTATGGTGATAGAAATAAGTATGTCACTATTAATATTAAAAGAGTTAGATAGAGTGGAACTTAAGTGAAGACAGGATGAGACTATTAGAGATGTCTCTACACTAAGTACTAAGTGATGTCAGTATCTCTGTTCAGCTTTATAAGTGATCAAATTTATGATTAAATTAATCTATATTTTTACAAAGACAGAAATTGGAGTTTTGCTAAAGCAACTCTATTGAATATGTTTGGAGTTTGGCCAGATATCATAATATTACTCAAGTCAAGTTAACACACTTTCCTCTATCAGAATTCTCTCTGTTTAACTTCATTTCAATATCTAAAGCTATGACCAAGTGACATACAGGCAGTACAGCATATAAGCTGAAGCCAAGCTTATTAAAAAAAGCACACAACTCCATGGATTTTAACAAATTATCATACTTGCTGAACTCTGACTAACTTCATAATGTTATAACTTCAGTTCTTGAGTAAAGACAAAAGATGACTTTTGTATTAAGTAACACAAAAGAACTTGATAGAGTTTCTTGTATAAAATAGTCTACCTTAGATACTACAGACTGTTACCCTAAAGTCTATGTATACTCTATAAGATTAATATGCTATTGTTATACTATATAATATTATTTATTCTAAAACTTTCTATGTTCTTCTCTATGTCACATGATTATGTGACAATCATGTGACAAGTGTGACTGTCATATCACCCCTTTACCTAAGTCCAAAATATAAAAAAGTAAAATAAAACCAAAAATAAAATAAAGGAAAATAAGGAAAATAAAATAAAAATAAAAGGAAAATAAAATGAAAACAAGTCAGTCCATCATTCACAACTCTGATATACAAACTTTCACCCTTAAGTGGAAACCATGTCTGATATCAAACTAATTTTTATTAAATATATTTGGAGTTTGAATACTATCTTTAAGTAAGAAAGTATAGTTTAGAAATAGTAAGTGCTATCCTTAACAGAGAAGAATATAGCTTATAAATAGTAAGTACTATCCTAAACAGAGAAGAATATAGCTTGGAAATAACTCTAGTACTATCAGTATCAGAGATGGATATAACTTGAATTTGACTTATAATACTTAGTTGTTATATATAGTTCATGTTGTGGCAACCACTTATTACAATGACAAATGATAGCATAAGTGAGTAAATCTCAAAGTGGATATATTGTGGGTAGTTCACAAGAGAACTCGACAAGGAGCCTCTGCTAAATTAGAGTCCTATTTATACTGTTACATGTTGGTTTATGCTACTACCTCATGTCTGCCTCATGTCTTACTTAAGGCCACCATATGTCTTCCAGACTCTTCTACCATGTTCTAGGCCTATGACGTCACATCATGTGACCTGCCATGTGACTGCAATATCACGTGCCTCTTCATTGTTAAAAGAAAAAGAAAAAGAAATTCAAAAGAAAAGAAATATAAAATCAAGAAAAATAGATAAAAGAAAAAGAAAAATGTTAGTGTCCAAAGCATTCCATAACAGTTCACATCTCATTATCTGAGACTTAGAAGAGATATTTCAGAAGTCTAAAACTAAGTAGTTTTACATTATCTGAGAATACAGAAGATAGAGTAGAATGACTTTTGGCTTCAGCTTATATGCTGTGCCTCTACAAGTCACATGGATTACATATTTTGGATCAAGAATTAGAGACTTAGAGGGTAGTGAGGTATGTTGTTACTAACACCAGAAGAGAAGTACTAGTTTTAGTTGATTTTCAAGATGCTTACTACAGTGTAAACTACCAGATTATATACTAGTCAGTATACTTAGAGTAGTGTTACAAACTCAAAACCTTAGAGTGGGTTAAGAGAATGAACCTTGTATTGGGTTAACATAAGAGAACTTGATAGAGAACTCTGTACAGGACTGTCTACCTTATATACTAATACCTAATGGTCCGTGCGGGCTATTTCTAGCCTACCTTAAATGACCATGTGTACGCCTTAAGGTCAACATATGTTTTACACGTTGTATGACGTTATTCTTCCAGAATCTTCTACATCCTTCCATGTGTCATGTGACTGTGACTATGTCATCTGATGTGACCTTCTGTGTGACAGCATGATCTTGTCACTCTAACCCTAACCCTATTTCTAAAAATAGAATAATGGAAAATAAATTGAAAATAAAATAAAAACGAGCAAAGAAAATAAGAAAAGTTTAAGTCCACTTCTTTCGTTCTTGATAAGTAGCTATAAGGAATATAACTGCTAAGTGAGTTATTCTAATTACTAGTAATCCTTAGATATCAAAGGAGGAAGGTCTATAAAGTTGTCTTAGACTAGCAAGGATATCTAAGATAAAATAGACAGGTTTGATTCACACTGGAAGAGATTGGGAAGTGCAGATGAGAGATAGGTAGTTATCTATGGGTTAGAATGGAATAAAATCAGAATATGAAATATAATACTAATCTGTAACTTTGCATCTTTTTTATGAACTTTCACCTGAGTATGAACTATACTTAATAGTATTATAATGGCTTCTGTTATGACTTTAGCTTAGCTCAGGTTGCAACTTAGGTAAAGTATTACAAAATGAACTACTCACTTGTTTGTGATATCTGAACCTTGGATGCACTCTTAGAGGTTTAGAAGTGATTCAAAAGTTCAATAATGATGACAATAATGATTAAGATCAATATATATATTAATGATAAAAAGATGAAAATTGATAATAAATGATGATAAATAATATTGTTAAGTTTGAGGTCTAATCCTCAGATACAGAAGTATTTATACAAAACTATAATGATCTGTATGCAAGTTGTTTTCATTATATGATCAAAACTTGTACCTGGTGAAGTTTTTATCTATTATAGCAGATGTCAGGATAATTTTAAAAGATAACTAATTATATCACTATATTGATATGTTTGTATCTCTATAAATACTGATTTCTATATCATATATCATATATTATTAGGATATTAGAAACTGTTTGATGAGTACTTTCCAATACAAGTTTAATCATGTGAATCTGTCTGGCCATTCATAAGATATTAGCTAATAAAGCTTTTGCAGTTACTAATGGCCTAATATCTTGGTTTTTTGTTGTTGCTTTTATACATTCTACATATGTGCAGATAGCCCTTATTTGGAGCTTTCCAGCACAACTTAGCTTGTGAAAATTGGTCCACTATGTTACAATCTTAAGCTAGAGCTCAGGTTGCACTTAGGCAAAGACTTGAGAAGGAGTTAAGGGAATAGAATAAGTGGTAAAGCATAAGGATACATGATAGTATCTATGTTATATATATGTGTTATACATAAGGAAGCAGTATGTAGTCCATGAAGTTAATGAGTCAGAAGACATGAAGAGATAATAAGGAAACAGCAAGGCTAGAGCACCTACTATATGAGGCACTGACTGAGACTACTTTGATGCAGCTGATTGTGTCATCATACCCTAAGCCCATCTCCATGTTGCATCCTCGAAGTATTAATTGTAATATACTAGTTATGAAGATACAAGCTAAATGAAGTCTGTAACACAAAGACTTGAGTAAGAGTGGAGAATAAGTCAATTGGTAAAGCATAAAGATACAAGGTAGTATCTACAGATATATATACCTATTAACTATAAGATATATATAATGTCCTAAAAGAAACAATGAGGAGAAACATGAGGAAGCCTCTACTAATACATAAGACACTAACTAATTATATATAAAGTTAGAGCAAGGTATAATAAAAAATGAGTCATAAATGAAACAACCTCAACATATGTTGTCTATGAAGCAACTATATGTAAGATTTGTCTTCCTAGCATATGGCAATCCTGATTCCACTATCTATTGATTGTGTTTGTTTTCATATTCTTTTCAATGCACTAAGAATTGCATGCCACATCCTTATTTTCTATAATTTCTTATCTTCTCCACTTCATATTCTTATTCTTCATTAATAATATCTGATGGTGGTACCAGATCTATATGTTGTCCATTAAACTGTGATTCTCTGTATCATGTTAGCAGATTTTTGTTAAACATATTGTGAATCATCCATCCTTCTAGTAGTTCCAGTTGAAATGTTCCTTGTCCAATATTTTTCATAATTTTACAAGATCTATATCTTTTCTGGTCTAACTTCTTTAAGGGTTGATTTGAATGGATATTCTTGGCCTCCAACTACATATTGTCTTCTTCCTTCAATCTTTATAGGCTCTGCCTCTTTTTGTCAAACTATTTATTCATGGCTTCTTTTGCCATTTCCATAGACTTCTTCACTGTTTCCCAACTTCTTCACTGTTTCTTGAGGAAATCTTCCAGCTTTGGTAATTCTGTTTTTACCATTAGGCCCCTTTTCTATAGATGTCTTCCAAAATTTAATTTGAATAGGATATGTCTAATACCTATATTTTTCTTGTCATTATACTGGAATTCTGCCACTGATAACCATTTTGTTCAATTGTTTTGTTGATAATTAACATAATGTTATAAAAACACTTCAACTTCTTAGTTAATTATTTTTATTTGTCCATCAGTCTGAGAATAGTATGCCATAGATAGAGTTTACTTTGTTTCTAATACCTTTTCTAGGTCTTCCATGAATATTGAGGCAAATTGAGGTCACCTGTCACTAAGAATCTTTTGTGGTACTCCATGTATCTTTCATATTTCATTCCAATAGATTTTGGCTATATCTTCTGATGAGACTGCTGTAGCTGTTGTCTTGAGTCTGATCTTTTTGGTAAATTGGTCTATAATAACCACTATTGTATCTTTGTCATTTGATTTAGATAATAGTTCAATAATGTTGATGTTGATCTCTTGTTATGGTCCTTCAGGTGTTTCTGGTGAATAAAGCTCTCCTGCCTTCTTCATGTGTTGCACTTTATTTTGTTGACATTTTATATATTTCTAAACATATTTCTTGATGTCATTCCTTATTCCTGGCCACTAGTAGTTCCTCTTAATCAACTCAAGCATCCTTTGTTGTCCTGAATATCCTATGTCTACTGATTCATGATTTTCTTGTAGAATTTGCTCTTGTATCTTCTAGTTGTTTGGAACATAAATCCTTCCTTTTATATAGACTATACTGTCATTCTCCCATGCTTGTTCATCATCTTTCTCCAGTTCCTTCTTGTCATCCCATTTCTATTCTTTCTTTCTATTGAGCTCATTGAGAGATTTTGTCATGTGACTAAAATTCTTGATAAAGCATTGATAAAAGTTTGCAAATTTCAAAAAGCTTTCTACTTCTTTTATCTTGGTAGAGGTTTTCCACTTTTTGACTACCTTGACTTTATTATTTTCCATTTGGACTTCTCCTCTTCCAACTACTACTCCTAGTATGGGTATCTTCTTGACATTTAAATTAAACTTTGACTATTTGAAGCAGAGATTATACTTCTCTACTATTTTTAAAAACCAAATTGTTCTTTCCTCCAGTTCTTTCTTGGTCTTGGCAGGTATAAATGAAGTCATCTATATAGTTGGCCAACACTCTCTTATGTAAGATTTTTTGGAATATATTGTTCATCATCCTTTAGAATGTGCCTAGTGAATTGCATAATCCAAAGTATATCACTTTAGACTTTAATAGACCTTTGTTCATAAAAAATGCAGCTTTCCATTTGTCTCCTTCTTTGATCCATACATTGTTATAACCCTAGATGAGATCCAACTTGTTAAAGTACTTTGCATCTTTGAGCTTGTCAATTACTTTCCCAATTAAGAATAGTGGTGTCTTGTCTTTTATTGTATGTTGGTTCAGTTTCCTGTAGTCCTGTACTAATCATAGTGATTTGTTCTTCTTTGGGATGTAGAAACATGGCACTACATATTGTGAACTTGATTCCATAATTAACCCTGTCTTAAGTTATTCATTCCACCATTGATTTAGTGCTTTATCCTCTTTGACTGTTATCAAATAAGTGTTGGCATTCAATTTCTTTGAAGCCTCTTTCATTAGATTTATCTCATGGTTCCATTCTCTTTGCTCTGGCAACTTTTTGAATTTCTTTTTGTTGAATAAATGGGTGAACAGTCAAATATATTCTAATAAATCCTCTAGGTTGGTTGGATTTAATTCCTTTCCTATTTCCTGTTGTCCTTTGTTTTTGTCATCTATTGGCTATAATCTCTATATTCTTGATATCAATATAAATATAATGTCAGACTTACAAAGTTTGGACCCAAGTTTTTTTTGACTTTTCTTTGAACTTTATTTTCCTTTCTTTTCTTTTCTTTTATCTTCTATCCTGGGAACTGGGGTTAGGGTTGGCATGATATTACTGTCACACTGTCACAAGTCACATGACACAGTAATGATCACCAGTCACAAGATAGCAATAGAAGAAAGTAGAAAGGTCTGAAAGAATAACATCATACAGCATATATAATACATAGTCATTTAGAGTAGGCTAGAGTAGTAGTAGCATAGACCATGGGGATTTAGTATATAAGATAGACAGTCCAGTACAGAGTTCTCTATTGAGTTCTCTTGTGTTAAACCCTAATACAAGGTTTTTACCTTATTGTCTAAACTCTAAGGGCTTTGAGTCGTAACATGTAATGTTTTGATGTCATATCTTGTATTCTCTTAGGCATCTTGTAAACCATATAGTTTCTGTGTTCAAATTTACTTCTGGATTGTATTTAACCAACCAGTTATATCCTAGGAATATATCCATGTTGTTTAAGCCTGTAATTTCTGCATTAATCCATTCTATATGTCCATTAATTTTCAGTTTTAGTAGTACAAATTGTGTAACTTCTCCATTCTTAGTTCTATGTTGAAAACCTTGAATAACCTGTCTATTGGTTCTGTTTTGATTTTTTCTTTCTTCACCAGTTGTTTATCAATTCCAGTATAGGTATAACCAAAATCAACTAGTGTTTTTAGCTATAGTTCTTTTCTGTTGGATGTCTTAACATTTGTGCACATGTTTAATTACATCTCTTTGTTATCTCATCAATGTGGAATAATATATCAATTTTGGGAATTACTATGTATAGAGGTTCATTGTACCATATCTACTCCAAATCTTTGACAAAACCCTTTTGCTTGTCATTATCTTTGTCATCTAAATCTTCCTGTATGCTTCTATTCTTTATCTTTTGTCCTAACCTGCAATATTTTGTAAAGTATTCCACTTTGTTACACTTATAGCACTTTCTTGTTTCTCTTTCTTTCTTTAGCTTCTAATAGTCTTTTTCTATATGTCTATATACATTGTAATTAAAGTACCTAGGCTTCCTGTCTTTGTCATAGTTGTCCTTGGACTTCCCAATCTCTATGAGTGCCCCTCTACCTCCATAGATTATTCCTATTCTGGTTCTATAATTATGTCTGCTCTCTATGAACTTATATTCCTGTCCTACTGATGTAACTGCCACCTTCTATTTCTTCAAAGTTTCTGGTGCTGCAATAGATAAATATTCTAGTATTGTCTTGATGATGTTACTTCTGGTGTTTTTCTTTAATAAGAATATCATATGCATGTTGTCTGTCTCTGCCTTCATAGCTAGTACTTCAAGCTCAATTATAAAGTCCAAAATGTGCTTCTTTCCTTGTTGGAAAGTCTCAATCTTCCACTCAGTATCTATAACCTTGCTCTTATCACTGAATGTTGTCTTTACTTCTTTAATAAATATAAATTTATCCCAATCCTGAGTATTGTCTTCTTCTTTTATTTGGTCAATCTTCTTCTGTGCATATATTCCTGCTACACCTCCTATAAGTCAGGCTAATACTGCTGTATTATTATCTGTTGCTGTAACTCTGTTACTCTTAAAGAATAAACAGATTTCCCTTTACCAGTTTTTAGATTTTGTTTGGTTACCATTAAACCACCCTAGGTCTGGAACTATGCTCTTTGGCATAACTGCCTATTCCAATGCTGCTGGTACTGGTGCTGATACTATCAATATGTCTTCCTCTAGTGTTTCTAGTTCTGTTGTTCTATTCTTATCCAAGGCATATTCTTCAGTGATTCATAATGATCCAAGTGTCTCTTCTAGTGCCTTAATATCTGTGTCTTGACATTGTTGATCTATCCATCTTGCCTGTCTGTGGATTTCACCACAATAGTCTGTGTTTGTTCTATATCCTATATGAAGTGTCTCATGTCACAATGTGTATTGTTGTTTCTTCTAACAGTTTTACTATCTGTTTGTAGTTCTACCACAAAGTAGTTTCAAAATTTCAACAACATAATTATTTATGATGTTCTAGTAGCCTGGCTAATATATGCTCTTCTTTTGCAAGATGAGTCTAGTAATGTTTTATCAAATATTACAATCTTAGCTTGGCTCAGATTACAACTTAGACAAAGACTTGAGTAAGAGTTGTCATATGCTAAGTCCACCTGTCTGGAGTATACATCTTTGCAGTAATATTGCCTTATCAACATCTACTATACAAGTTTGCCTTCCATGGTGATCATCTTTCTCACAACATGCCCTTGCAATGGTGATACAACTATCTGAGTATTCTATCTTCTATGATGAGGATACTCCTATTTGACTCGGTCTTCCATGGCAGAGTCGTACTCCTGTCAGTTGTCAGATACAGTTCACACCAGGGTGGAAGTCTGCAGAATGGACTTGAAGATGAGCGGACTTGTGGAATGACCTTGGCTTCAGCTTATGGGCTGCACCGTCTGTCTGCCACATGGTCACAACTTCAGATGATAGGGAGAAGTCTGAGATGGGAGTGAGTGCTGAATGGTGTGTTGCCATTGAACACTGGAGATTGAGTTCAATAAGAATTATCTTTGTTGATTATCAGACTAGCAAATTACAGTATAACTACTAGTCTTATATACAAACTGATAATATAGGAGATGCTCGGGGTTTCAGTGGTAAAACCCCTATTACCCTGAGCAGAGGTTTTAGTGTTGAGACACTGACAGGAGTAACTCCGTCATGGAAGACCAAGTTGAATAGGAGTATCTCTGTCATGGAAGATGGAATACCCGGAGGGTTGCAGCACCGCCATAAGACATGTTGCAAGAAAGGTGGCCGCCATGGAAGGCAGACTTGTATGTTTTAGAGGTGACATCACCATAGGGATGTAGTTTTCCAGACGAGTGGACTTGCATATGACAGTATTCCCCCCTTAGGACTGAGCCTTCGAAGTCCTATCGAGTTGATTTGAAGTCCTATTAGGTTTATCCAAGAATTCCTGATGGTACCTAGGTCAACAATACATAAACAGAAAAGGAAGTTTTTTGCTCTGTTTCCATATCATTATGTCTTTCCCTGCCCCTTCCGACATTTCACAAGATGACGCCAAGATGCTCGAGGAGCAGTGCCATGAGATACAATAATGGCATGAGGAGCAGCAGCAGTCCCTCCTTTGACTGTAAAAGGCAGCAGAAGCCTGTCGTGCAAAGCATGCGGCTCAGAAAGCCAGGAGAAAAGTGGAGGCCAAAGCCAAGGAAGAGGCTGAGAGGCAGAGGGTTGCGGAGGAGGAGAAGAAGAATAGGATGATGGAGTACCTCCAGCAACTCTGGGATGAGGTACTAGAGGAAGAAGCTGCCTTATTGGAGGGGGCTGAAGGATCCCAGGTCACAGGGTCCAAGTGTAAGGAGGTCGCCACAGGAGATAAGGAGGGGCAACAGCCCTCGAAGAAGGCTAGAGGGAAGCAACCAGGGAAGTACCGCGGGGGTGCCGCAGTCAAGATGGGGGGTGCTACCCCCTGCGAGAGGTGTGTGTACGCTGGGCAGGATTGCCTGGTGCACCCCTCAAGGTGAGTAATTAATTATTATACTTATCAGTATTTTTTTTTAATAATTTTCTTCTTCATAGTCACTCTCTTGCCTGTGCCGGGTGTATCACACTCAAGCAGCGGTGTGTACCCCACACCAATACCAACACCCCAGCCATGATCCCCACTTATAGTGGGGTTCTAAGTGCCATCGAAAAGGCACTCCAGAAACTCATGGAGGAGTACTGAGGAGTCAGGAAGTCCCTCCGGGACTTGGTGGAGGGCCAGGAGAGGAACATGGCCCAATTGGAGAGAATTGGGGCCGCGATGGAGTGAAGATGGGGCTCGGAAGAAGAGAGCGGGAAGGAGGAGAATGGAAATGAAGAGGAGGGGTCCGAGGATGGCCCCAGAACTGTAATATATATAGAGTCCACTATCTTCAATTCTGACATTACTTCCTCTTCAAGGTTTCTCCTTTAGAGAAGCTGACTTCAATTTTTACCAGTTTCTCTTTAACTTTCTCAGATATTCTTTTTCATACTTTCTATCATCCTATCTATACAACATTTTTACTGTATACTTCTCTGGTAGCTCCTCTTTCCTAAAGTCTCATTCTTTCACTAAATTTAACTTTTATTGTCTCCTTACTTTTGTACTAAGCTTCCTTTCAAATTTTACTACTGTTTTATAAATCTTCCTTTCTTTCTCATATATTACTTTCTGCTATGAACACCTTCCAATGCACTAAATACTTTACCACTCCTCTTATTTTTCTTTTATTTAATATTTTTCCTACTTCCCACTCTTTGACTCCATCCACTTCTACTGATTCACTTTCTCTGCTCTCTATTCCTCCATTTGTTCTATATACTATACTACTAAACTGATATTCACAACCAGATGAATTCTCATTGAAGTTGGTAGTCATAGTTTGACTACATTGGTAGAAACTACTTTCTTAATGATATATGAACTAATATATTGATCTACTAATTTCTTTGCTAGTCTTTTCTTAAACACCAAGTCTTTTATACTCAATATTACTTTTATCTCCTTTTTTCCAACCTTTCACTTCTCTCCTTCTCTTATCCACTTGTCTCTTTATCTGTCTCTATGCTTTCTTTAATATCATCTCAGCCTCTTCCTATACCTTCATTCTTTCTACAAACTCTGTTGTCTTCTCTACTTTTTATTTTCTTCTAATATCTGCCCCCATCCTTAGTTCTCTACTATAATTTGCCATAAATAGAGACACTTTAGTTGCTGAGTATACTTTGTTGTTTACTACAAACTCTGCTATTACTAGCTATTCTGGCCAATATTTTTGTTTATAATCTACAAAGAACTAAAGATATTATTCCAACTTCTAGTTTATTTGTTCAGTTTGCCTATCCATTTGTGGGTGGAAGAATATTGACAACTTTGTCTCAATTCCCAGCATTTTTTTCAGTTTCTTAGTCAACTCCACTGCAAACTATGGTTCTCTATCTGATATTATTTTCTCTGGAAACTTATGCAACTTTCATACATTATTCCTGAATAACTATGCTATTCCTTCTGTTTTTGCCACAAAATATGTCATCTTGGACAACCTATCACAAACTATTAGAATTGCATTCTTTTCTACTACTAATGGCAACTTTGTAATAAAGTCTACTGTTAAATGCATCCATGGCTTTTCTGGTAATTCATTTGCTATCAACTTCCCCACTGGTGCTGTCTCTGTCTGATTTTTTATCCTTTGACACATTTATCTACATATTTTCCTATATCTTTGATTACCTCTGGCTACCAGTAGTTTCTCATTACCAACTTTGTTGTCTTCCATCTTCTTGCATGTCCTACTGCTGGCACATCATGGTGTAACTGAATAATCTCTATTCTCAACTTATCATCCTTTGGTATATAATACCCAATAGACTTGTCTTCTGTTCAATTTCTATACTTTCATGAAATATTCCAAGTTCTTGTAATCAGTCCAGACCTTGAACTTGAACTTTGTGCCTTCTAACAAATGTCTCCAGTTTTCAATCTTCTTATTACTGCCAACATCTTCTTGTTATGAATCTCATAGCTTCTCTCTATCTTATTAAGGAATTTTGAGAAGTAATATACTAGTCTCTATTGTCTATCTTTACACTTTATAGATAATACTCCTCTTATTACATAATCTGATGCATATACTCTATCCTCATTTTTTGTCTAAATTTGATACTACTAATACCAGTTCTTTTATGAATCTCTCTTTTAACTTCCTAGATGCCTTCTCCTACTTCTCTATCCAGTCCCACTTCTGATCCTTCTTTACCAAATCATCCAATAGTCTGGCTATAGATGTAAAATATTTAACAAACCACTAACAGTAGTTGGCCAATCCTAAAAACTTCTGCATATTCTTGACTCCTTTTGGAGTTAGCCAATCCAATACTCCTTTTACATATATTTTTCTAGTTTTATATATAAATCATTTTCTGCTAATATTTTGACCACATTCTTTACTACTTTATCATAACCTTCTTTCTTTTCTGTTCCCACAATTAAATTGTTGATAAAACTTGCCACTTCTCTAGTATTGATCAAGTTCTATAGAATCTTGTTCATTATCATTTGAAATGTAGCTAGAGAATTGGTTAGTTCAAAGAACATAACTATAGGTTCAAACAACCCTTCTGGAGTCATAAATACCATCTTCTACTCATTTCCCTTCTTTATTCATACATTATTATAACTCTACCATAAATCTAATTTATTAAATAATTTCTTCATATCAATGTTCTCTATAGTATCTAAAATTAAAGATAAAGTATAATTACTCTTAATTTTCCATTCATTTGAATATCTATAGTCCTATACTATCTGCTTCTTACCATTCTTTTTTCCTACAAAGAATACAAGTATTGTTTGAAGGGTCCTTAAGAGTCTGATATACTCTTTTTTCAATTGTTCTTCAATAAACTTGTACACCTCTTCTCTCTCCTCCTTTGATAACAGATACACCTCCTTTCTTAGCACAAATTCTTCCTTCATCTCAATTGCATGATCCCATATCTTCTTGGTTAGCATTCACTCACTTATATTTTTTTCAAAGACATAAATCCACTTTTGGAATCTTTGAGAAACCAATTTCTTGGTCTCTTCTTTAGATTTGGCTACTTTTTCTTGCTTGTTCCAAATCTCCCATTCTTCTGCTACCTTCTTTACTTCTACTGTTCTTTCCTTTTTTTTTCTTCTTCTTCTTCTCTTTCTTCTGCTCCTTTTCTTCTTACTTCTTTCTTTTTCTCTTCTTTCTTTTTCTCTTTATCCTTCTGTTTCTACCACTCTAACTTCTTCTACTTTGGTCTCCACTGCTTATCACACTCTTTTAGACACCTTATTATTTTTACTTCTTCTGTTCTCCAGTCAATTTCAGACTTGTGGCAAGCAAGCCATAGTATCCCCAAAATCACACTCTACTTCTGACCACCAATCACATTGATTTCTATTCTCTCCCTATATTCCTGATAATAAATATTTACCTCTACCATATATTCAATTGGTTTCTCTTTGCTAAAGAAACTGTCTATATTTCTCACATATATAGGTTTTTTTTTATTTTCTTCAGTTCAAATCCCTGCTTTCTTGTGAGTTCTAAACTTATTATCAATCCCATCATACCACTATCCAACAACACCTCTACTGTCACTTTCTCTTATGTGTCAATTCTTTCCAACCCAATCTTTACTGTTACTTCTCTTAACATGTTCCTATTATCTAGGTTGCAGTAGAATATATTTTTATCTAAATTATTCCTATCATTACTATTTTTCTTATATTCTAATCTTCTTTCTTATCCTACAATTATCTGATTCCTGTAATTTCTCACCAAATATCCAAATTCTTTACAACTATAACATCTTTTTTCTCTATCCACATATATGGTATATAAGTTATGCTTAGACATAAACCCTGCCTACTGTTGTAAGTATACTACAATCATATTTGTCCTCTCTATCTTTTTTATTGAAACAGATCCTACTAGCATCCACTGTTGGATTCCCTGCCTTCTTGACCAAACCTAGAGCTACTGTCTGCCTCTTTAGTATTCATCTTTAGTGTCAGATTTCTAGTCTCTCTCCTTTCTCTCAATCTCTCTTCTTCCTGTTTACTCTCTCTTCAATGTCTATCTAAGTTTGTTGTATACTCATACTACTACTCAATACTCTTGAGGAGACATTCTAATTCCATCAGTTTTTACCTTACTTATTCATTCTTCTCTTAAATTATTCTATCAAAGATTTCCTCTTATATCCACTCCTTTTTATTGCTCTTCTAAATTCTTGCACAAATTCTTCTATTGTCTTTTCTCTCTTCTCTATCTTTTTTAATTCTACTACCTTCATTGTCTTATTATCTCCTCTACCAAATTTTTTCTTCAAATCTGATAGAAACTCTCCTACTGTTATATAACTCAAACTTCTACTTTTTAGATCTTCTATGATATTTTCCTTCCAAATGTTTATAAATCCCTCTTTACTATCATATTCTGTTTTAACCACATCTATTCCAACCCATAGATAGCCTCTTTTCCCTTATCTAGTACAGATCACATATCTCTATTCCACCTTGGATATTCTTACTAGATCCTTACTAACTCCATAGACCTCCATCCACTAACATTCAAGGATCATTAGAAATCAGGGTAACTTACTTAATAGCCTCTATTTCAGATGACTACCCTAGATAGTATACTTAGTATATAATCTGGTAGTTTATACTATATTACTTATCTTGAAAATCTACTAAAACTAATACCCATTTCTAGTATTAGCAATGACACATCTTGCCACCTTCTAGTGGTTCTCTATCTACTAAGCTTACCAAGTTCTGTTACAAAATATATGACCAGTGTAGTTAGTAAAGATATAGTATACAAGCTGAAGCTAAAGATTGTTCTAACCTATCTTCCATATTCTTGGATAACCTACTAATCACTTATTTGGACTTCTAAGATGCCCTATCAGATCTTGAATAGCAAGATGTGAGCTGTGTCTAATACCTATACATATACATATATTAAAACCCATTGTATCTACTCTTCTACTAATACATTTCTCATCTTCATTTTAATATAAAGCCTATATGTCATCAGAAATCCCAAGATCTTACTTGCCTCCCTATTGAATGTTTGTAGCTTGGCTACTTCTATATTTGACTCTATGTTGGGTTGGATAAATACTGCTGCTACTCCTTCTCCTCCTAGTTCTACTTGAATTATCAGTGTCTATAAGACAGCTATCTACTCTTGTTACTGTTAGACTACTTATTCCAAACTAATTGAGCTATATTGACTCATATTGTAATAAAGAGATGAGAAATTAATTGGTGTTGATGATGATGATTGTTATTATAATTCTAACCTCAAAGTGTTAAGGTAAGAAAGAGAATCTTATATAGAGTCTATATAAGAGAACTTAATAGAGTTCCTAGTATATAGCCTTTAGGACAGGCTGAGTCTAGTATGGACTAATAGTCTAGCATATATAAGATAGATAACTTTATATTTTTCTTAAGATTAATATATGTAATATATACTATATAATATTATTTATTTCAGATTCTTTTATGATGTTCTTCCATAATATGTAATCATATGATTATGACTTGTAACCAATGTGTAATACTACACTAAACTCTAACCCTAAGTCTGAAAAAAATTAAAATAAAATAAAATGAAAGAGAAAAATATTAAGTCTACTATCTTTAACTTTGAATTGTGGTAGTAGTGTTACAGACTTCATTCAACTTGTATCTCCACAACCAACAGACCAATTCTCATAACTAAGTTGTACTAAAAAGCCCCAAATAAAGGCTATTTGTTATATTCTATGTTCTGATACTATTTGTCCTCATCTATATCCTAGACTTCTTCTGGTGCAGATTAAAACCATCTCTTCTACCTCAGATGTTCTTGCTAATATAAGACAAATCTATATATATATCTTTCTTAATATCTGAAAATCACTAGAGATTAGAATAACTCACTTAGCAGTTATATTCCAAATAGCTATCATTGTTATGGAACACTTTGGACATGAAGAATTTTTATTTTCTTTTTCTTTTATTTTCTGACTTTATAGGAATTTTGTTTTCTTTTTCTTTTTCTTTTTCTTTTCTTTTAGACGATGAAGAGGCACGTGACAAGGAAG
>Ga0157364_1001188_pt1 | contig 21396 bp, 12 predicted proteins | sample AttsexASBM2_FD_111476 | JGI IMG/M metagenome (GOLD analysis project Ga0157364, IMG submission 111476) | Fungus gardens microbial communities from leaf cutter ant in Ribeirão Preto, State of São Paulo, Brazil - Atta sexdens ASBM2 | ecosystem: Host-associated > Fungi > Mycelium > Unclassified ...
ACACACACACACACACACACACACACACACACATTCTCTCTCTCTCTCCCTCCCTCCCCCTTCTCTCTTTCTCTCACTGATATGCCAATTTATTTATAAATTGTTATAAATTATTTGTGAGCGTTTTCTCGTGGCGTGTACAAATGGGCTTAGAGTAGCAATATTAAGATTCTGCCAGTTACATATAATAGATATTTCTTAATTATCGATATTATATTGCCATCTTTAGAAATAACAAAAGTCAATATTTTCTGTCAATTAAATTTCTAAATTATCATTATATTATGATTAATAATAAAAACAGTAAACATTGTATATTTTTGTATATATTACTTTTGTATATAATACTTTTTGTATATACTACTGATTATTTTGCCATTTCTAAAGTTGGAAAAGATCAATATTTAAAAAATATTGTAATTATGGGTGTACTCTCTTAACACTACAAGTACTTCGAAGCATTTGATTAAATTAACCAATTAAAAGAAAAAATTTTACTAATTCATCAACCAACAAATGCTTTAAAGCATTTGTAAAATTAAGCGAACCATAGCTTATGTTGCCATTTCTATGGACTCAGGATCATTCGTGATCCTTTTAGTGTTTTGCAACTATTAGCAAAGGTGCCGCATGAATTTTTTCTTCTTTCTATCCGATCTCACACAAATTGCAAATAATTTAAATTCTCACAATTAGTTTAGAACTCAATTGATTTCAATTAATTCTATCGTAATATAATTATAACAAGGTTACACTTGAATTATTACATTCAATCGCTAGCTGATTTGACCGTATATATTCTACAATTTCAAAAGAACTTTACTCCACAGAAAGTTCATAAGGAATTTGATGATTTAAATCTACGTGTAAATTGATCACTAGCAAATATAAAATAATGAACCAAGATAAATTTTCTTATGCCAAAATTTTTACACACAAATACAACAATGTCATTAAAAAAGAAATTATAAAATGTTAATTTGTGTGATTCGTGTGAAATCGGTTTTTTCTTGCATGCAGTTGGAAAATTTTCAGCACGGCTAAGCGCTTATTTGATTTCGTAGCAATGGCTTAGCATCAGACTATCTCTAATTAATAATAATTAATTGGCAGCAAAGAACTCTTCAGTTATGCGAATCAGAGAGTCTCTAATTAACCGTTTGAGTGCGAGAGAATCTTTAATATAATAAAAAATATATGTCTATATATTATGTATATCTCTCTAAGTTTTTAAAGTGGAATCTCACTTTAAAGGGGTTAAGCTGGAAAAAGAATAGCTCAATTTTCAATCTTTAAAAGTGAGATTTCACTTTTTAGAGTGATCTTTCAATCTAAAAATTTTAGAGAATACTCTCTTTTAACATTAATTGCAGCTATACAGATTATGAAGAATTTAATTAAATCGACAGGATCTAACATAAATTATACAAATACAAGAGAACTCAATTTGAACTGAATGTTGTAAAAATGTCAAAAAAGTTAAATTGTCGAAATAATCAATATATAATCAATAAGTGATAAATTCAAATCATTGATAAAAAAATTCGGATTTCTGATAAAAAACAGAATTATATATATTATACAAAAGTATTGAAAATCATGACTGAAGATATATTTTAGCAGTCAAACGGTTAAATCGCGCAAGTGGCACTTATAGTTATTACAAAATTAATAAAATTGAATAGTTTTCTTTCATTTGTTATCTTGTGATATAAATTGTGAAAACAATTGATCTTAAATAAATGAATTATTGAACAAAATTACAAATTACAGAAGTTAGAGAGAATTTTTTATATGTTGCATAAGAAATAATTAAAAAAATTAAACAATAAGAAATTTACGTGTAATCGAGTAATCTTTCATTCCAATATTTATCCTTTCAGAATTTTCCTCTCACATTTACTTTATTTTCATCCCCTCCTTCATTTTTCGCAAATCACAATAATTCGATTTACTTTGGAGTATTGTATCTGTATCAGATCTTTCGAGAATATCTCCATAGACTTGTATGCATTTTAAATTGTTTAAAGCGAGAAAAGACTTAATTATTTAATTAATTAGAATGCATGTAGATTCTTATTCACGCAAGACTTATGTTTAATTTGTTAGAACCTTCGAATCTTCTAAGCGATTTCCGAAGTTCTCGCGAATACATTCGAATTATATATATTCACATACATCCTAATGATTGCTAATGAACAGTTGACCAATCAGTTGGCTAATACGGGTGGAGCGCATAATTTTAACCCTTTATAATACTTTCCATATAAATTATAATTTGAGAAATTTGTATGTTTGTAACAATCTAAGTCATTTCTACATTACATAACTCGGATTAAGCCTTAAAAATTATTATTTATCTATTACGTAAATATAAATGTTACTAGTTAAATAAAAATTTCAAAAAGTTTTATCACTTGTATAACAAATAAATTAGCATTAATCACTAAACAATGTATATTTAGATCATATTAAGTATAAAATTAGATCATATTAAGTTTACAATGTATAAAGGGTTAAAGACATTAAACAGGTTCCAACACAAATAAGGAATGTTACAGTATATAGAGCATTATATCAACATTTAATAAAATATCTGAAACATTAACAAACGGACTATATAAACTACAAGGCTGTCCTTAGTACACAGCTAGTGAATAAGGATCATTTCGTTCCAATGTGTATGGATTTGACTAATAAATCGATTTTTATCGCACTTATTTCCAAATACTGTACATAGTCCTTATCAACATTTTGTGATTTCATAAACATAATTGTGAAATTGCAATAATGCACCCATATATCAATTTATAACAAATGTAATTTTCATGTTTTTTTCTTTTATATATAAAAGAAATTTTTATTTTTATTATCTTTCAAAACCTTTCTTTCTTTAATTATCTTTCTCTTGTAATTTATTTAAATTTCTTTTTTTAAACTAACTTTTCTCATTCTTATTTTCATTTTCTCAGTATTCTTTGGTGTTGGTATTATTAGATATGCTTGTCATGATATTCAATAAGCACGCATGATTTTCTTCAATGCATGTTTATAGCTTTTGTAAAAACTCTTTCTCAGTCCCTTCAAATTCTTTTCCTTTCATCCTTTTCAGTTTATAGTTTTACTGATGATCTTTTATCAATAAATTACTAATGTGGCGGCAATTTTAATTTGCGCGAACAGACATAATTTCATATCATAGTTTCTCTCTCAATTATTTATGCACTTTTTCATGTAGAACATGAAAAAAAATCACATTCAAAACTTGATGTAGAAAAACAAAAAAGAAAGTATTTTTTACAAATACATTGTTAAATTATAAAGATTTTGAGCGTAAGATGGCAATACAAAATAACGATTTCATCCGTTATAAACTGCATGATTATTTTTTCAAAAAGAGTTAATTATTAATAATTAGAAGAATTTTTTATTTATTTATTTCGTTTAATAGCTACGAATGTATTCAATATTGCGCGTAAATTTTCATAGCGTAATAAACATTTCATTTAGTGTAATAAATGTTCAACAAAAATAGATCATCGTATAAATAAAATTAATATTAATCGTTGCCCTGAGTGCTTTGGTACCCGACTAACGGAATTTGATTTCTGTCAGTTCTCAATCTATGGCAAAAGATGCACGAATCACGATAATGAATATAGTAAATATAAAAAAAGATAAAAATTCAGAATTGATAACATCAATTCAAAAGATTTAAATCATGCATACCATATTTGAATAGACACTAAGGATTTGCAGATTTCTGTAAAGAAATCAAACTTTGCAAATTTAAAGATCTATTATTTATCCAAATTTCTCTAACAATTCCGAAGAATTTATCGAATTATCTATAAGAAATTACAAAAAGATCTCTTCTTAATTATACAAATTCATTATCGAGTCTCGTGTGCTATTTTATATCTTCCTTTTTTTTCCTTTAATTGTATAATCTCGCTAAAATTGGCAAATAATTATGCTGAATTTTTCTTTTTCCATCTTTTATTTAATTTGGAACATTTTTTTTTATTTTATTTGGAACGCAACTCGTTGCGCAATATAGAAATAGTGCTTTTATAAAACATTGCTGCAGGAAAACGTAGGACATCAGTCGTTTTCCAACAGCATCCGCGAGCTCATTAGAAAAATTAGCAGCTTTTTTGCTTTTCTTTTTAATCATAATAATCGTAATAATTATTACGTAGGATCATTGTGTGTATATGTATATGTGTGTGTGTCGCAAGCGAAAAATAGATTATAGATATTGTACGTATACGCTGTCTTTTCTCATTTCATATGTTTAGATTTTCCGTTATATAGTTTATATTTTTTTAATTTTTCTTTCACATTTTTTTCTTGTTTACTTTTCTTTGTCTTACGTTTTTTCCTTTTTCTCTTTTCACTATTTCCTTCTATTGTCTTTTCCTTTCTTTCTTTTTTTCTTTCTCTTTCATTTATTCATAGTTTATTTAATTCTGAATAAGGCGATGGACTTAACTTCTCTTAGCGCTTATAAACTTAATAAATTTTTTGTTTGTGAAAACGTGCCAGGTGGTTCTTAGCATAACTCGGGGCAACTCGGCAGGATATTTGTGAGCTAGTACCGTTATAAGAGTATACATCTTTTTTCTGATTTATAATTATACACCACTAAATGTATTCTGTAATTCGCTTATTACTCATTGTTTCTCCTTCTCTTTCTTTCTTTCTTTGATAAAACACGTACAAACAGAGATACGGAATCATTTATAATAATAATGTACATTCAATGTATCGCGAAGAAAACGTGGCGCGCATTCATGACACACACACTTATTGATTATTATTAACATATTCTTATTACTTTTTATTATTCATTACTTGTTATTACTATTTTTAATTATTACTTAATTTTTCTTAATAATTAATTTATTAATAATGAATGTTTAATGCCGATTTTTCAGTTTTTCTTTGCCTTCTTTTCTGTCTTCCATTTTGTAATTGCTATTGCGATGCATTACTAAGTTCTCTCTTTTTTTCACACACACACACGCACACACACACACACACACACACACACACACTCTCTCTCTCTCTCTCTCTCTCTCTCTCCTTCTTTAATTCATATCAATTTTCCCATATTTTTCATTTATCTTTTCCTATTTTTCGGAAAAGTTTTGAAAGTGATTGTATGAAGTTGACATGATAATTATATGTCTTTTCCCCGTTAAATTACATTAGTATAAGCTTCACACAGCCAAAAAATGAAAAGCACTTAAAACAGTGCTCAACACTATATAAACGATTTCTTGATCAATAATTAATTGATTTAATTAATTCACAAAACGGATTCTGCTCAACTATAATGGCAGGGATGGCTGCTATCGTATGCAGCCTTCGCGTTACAAATTCTTTATATATTTTTGTTTTTTAGATTTAGCCTACTAAATAGCTTATTCGCAAGTCATTCTTGGATGTTCATTGTGTGTATGCATATTGCGTATGTATAAGTATACATAATAACATTAGTATTTTACTTTCCGCAAACGAATTACTTCTTTTCTCTTCATAAAGTCGAGTGTAACATTTTCTTTTTTCCTGCGATTTATCTGCCCCGTGTTTTCTCCTGGCATCTGTTATATATATATATATATATATATATATATATATATATTTCAGTATATATGTATGTATGTATATATATATATTTTTTTTTTCTTTTCATATCACACATGTACATGATATATAGGGTATTTCATTAAATTTGAGAATCGGTAACAGATATTTATTCCACGATGAATTTGGAAACTTTTTTTTAAAGATGTTTTAGCAAAAATGAATCTTGAACAGAAAAAATTTAATGCAATACTTAGCAAGCTTATTCAAACTTGATTATAAAAACTGTAGTGATTTAAAAAAATTTTTGAATAAATCCAACTGTACACATATTCATCGAAGAATATAATTTTGCTACTGATTTTCGCGCTTTACGATTTGCCCTGTATATGATATATCTACATGCATTTACACATAATACTCATCGCGGCATAAATCAATCGTCGAAAACGTTACCCGAGAGATAACAAACATTCGCTTTAGTTCTTATACTACATTGTTTTTCAGCTTTACGTTTGACCCATATAATACCTAAATATATCACTTGAAAGCGATCGTCTCGATCTACGAGCGATCGTCTCGATCTACGAGCGCTCGCACTTGCTTCTTATTTCTCATTTTCATCAACTCTTCAATTTTTTAAATATATTCTCCTTTTATGTTCTTCTTTTTACATGAACATATGAGCATCTTTCACGCCATAATATTCTTATCCTTTTTTATGCGCAAGGATTTATGACAATTGATCCTATCTTTTAAATGCGCAAGGATTTATGACAATTGATCCTACCTTTCGCATATCGATCTTATGTAATACAATCTGCATTCGTTATTATTTGTATGTGATATCATATGATTAATTTCAGCAATTTATTGCTATTTTAGTTCGATAGTATTGATCGCGTAAAATCGAGCAAGGAAGGATCGATCGTGACAATCCAAAAAGGGCCCAGAAAAAACGGGGGATGCTCGAGAGTGATGCCGGCACTCTAATCTGCTTTTAATTTATTTGCTTTATCTTCATGGAATAATAATATTCGTAATATCTTGCCCAATCTGATATATGTGTTATTTTATTATTACTATTAGTACTATTAGTTAATCTTTTTGTTACTCAAGAATTCGACGGTGCGTCAATTATTTCCTCTTCGCTTCTCTTTTTCGTATTTAATTAATTAGTAGCGACGAATCATTTCATTCTATAGCGATAGCGAAATATAATTTTAGCTTCGTAGCGAGAGACTAATTCTTTTCTTTTTTTAATTTTTATCTAGTTTTTTCGGAATGCATCTTCGACTCGCATAATTCATTACCAATAATAATTTTTTTCTTCCTCTCACTCATTTTCATGCACGCAATACATTCTTTCTTTCTTTTGCTTCTTTATATTTACGCGTTCATTCACGCTTTTTGTCCTTTTTCTTTTTTTCTATCTTTTTCTTGGATCGTTGATGAAGGAGACGCTTTTTAATTAACAATCGCTTCATCAATTCTTACAAAACTATGAAAAAGATCATTAAAAAAATATTCCGTCCTCTTTCTCTGGAACAGAATACAAGTAACTCAATTTTATAAAAAGATCAACGACTACTTCCACTCACTCATTCTGTGTTATTTGAAAAAATCAAAGCCATTTTCATGCTCACAGTACACAAAATGAAAATTACGCTGTCGCGACATATCTTGTTAGTTTTTTTCTTCTTTCTTTGTTTGAATAAAATACATGATGGAAGTTCAATGGATTTTCAAGGATTCGCTTTAATATGACGATTTTTAGAGACTGAAAATAATTTCAAAATTACTAACTAAATCGAATTACAATATTTTCATATAATTTCTTGATGAATAGATAATTTTGTTTATGATATCAAAAATTTTTAGAACAGTTATTGCCTCATATTTTAATAAAATTTTAATCTAATTTGTTTAATTTATTAAAGGATTTAATTTATTAAAGGATGAATTAAATAAAAGATATATATTAAAGATAATGTAATTATTATTTGAAACTAATTTTTGAGCAATTTTAATAAGAAATTTTTGAAATAAGAAAAATCAGATAAGAAACCTATTCATTTTTGAAAACTCGTCATAAAAGCTCCACTTTGCGTTTATTTTTAAGCGACGAAAGACTGCCGATGAAAAAACAGAATAATAATGTATCTGGCATTTTATAATATTTTCTCTATCTTCAACTTTTCGTATTTTTTCAATCATACTATTTACAATCGTTTTGACTTGATGGAATCTACTTGAAATTTTGATACGAATATTATTCATAAATCCGACGCAGCAACAACGATGATGTAGTTCGCCACCTACTGCTATGTTCATGTACTCTAACTACTGGCTGCCTAACGAAATTGTTTCTTGTTACCTAAATACTTCACGTAGCATTTTTTTGTTTGATAGCAGCAGTAGTTGTAATAGTAGTAATAATTAGTAGTTAATAATAGTAAGTAGTAGTGATAAGTAATAGTAGTAGTAATAATAATAGTAATGGTTGCAGTAGTGATAGTAGTAAGAATAATAGTAGTAGTAATAAATTTATCGTTTCGAAATATTTTTTCACTTTCTTATCACTTGTTCTTACGCATTTTCTTTCTCTTACTCTTTTTTCTTCATCTTTTTTTTTCTTGATTTTAACTAGGCTGATAGTTTGATGTACAATTTTTTTACATTTGTTTTTTTATTACTTCTATGTCTTTTCTCAGACTAAATCAACAAGGCGAAAAATTTGAGTATTGAAAGCGGATAACGTAAATCTTCATGTAATTATTGTATAAGTAATGTTATTTTATTTCTCTCTCTCTCTCTCTCTCTCTCTCTCTCTCTCACACACACACACACACACACGCGCGCGCGCGCACACATACACACAACGTGCGTGCACGCATATCTGTTCTCATCTTTCTATCTCTTTTGCAATCTCTATCATACTGAGGACTAAAATTTCGTTATCAACATTATGTCTATTAAAAGACGAGATCAGTCATCTGTTAAATCCACTTCTAAAATTACCTAATAAAAACGAATTGTTATTTTTCTTTTGAAGTGGTTACTTGCTTCGTTGTTTTCCACGTAATTGATTGCTTGCTTGAAACGGCTGATACACAATGAAATATCAGAACAACCAATATAACTTGGTATCAGCAACATTGAAAAATATTTTAATACTAAATAAAAAATATTTTTTTTAAAATATTTTATAACTAATGAACAATTAATATATGTCCATAATCAATGCAATCCTTATGTTCCTTTTTCACCAGTTACAGTGCAAGACTATTCAGCTCTAAGAAACGGAGAATATTAATAATACCTGATTTTTTAATCACATTTATTTTCTAATTAAATATCTCTTCTAATCATTTTATTAATTTTCATATTATGAAAGATTGATGATTATGATAGATCGAAATTGTTCCATTCGACAGCAACTATTTTTTTTCGCGTGTGTTAACTACGAATAAAGAAAACTATTTTATTCTTTATAGTAAGTTATGAGCTAGTTCTTTAATTCCTGCTTCTATATTTTATTCGATCTCTTCATTATGTATCAGCCTTAAATTATATGCCTTACATCTTTCTGTTCTAAACAAAAATAGTAAAATATCAAATCAAGTATAAGGATTTAAATAAAATCTTTCCTTGCAAAATTTGCAAACAAAATTTTAATTAGCTTTTACTATTAACTTTTCATGATAATAAATGAAAAGTGTAATTACATAGTAAAAGAATATTATATATTAATTACACTTTTACTGAAAAAGTTTATGTTTGAGCAGTTTCATTCTTTTTTTTAAATCGAATTGAAAATTGATAACTTTAAGAAATGGAACAATGACTTTGCATTTTTTCTTTTACAGATTTCTTTCTCGTGATTTCTTGAACTCTATGCGAGCGAAGATACGTCCCATGTGTCGACTTTAAAATTTAGATCGAATCAGCATATCGAAGATCGATCGAATCGAGTCGGTTTGACTCCATAGAATGTACTTGGAATTACTCTTTGACGCGATGTAAATTAAGAGATGTGAAATGGCAGTCTTGGCAATTCTGCAACGTACTTTCGTCGTATGGAAAAAGACGAACAGAAAATACTCCGTGTGATTGGATGCGAGGATCGATTGGCATGCCAATTCGTTCTCCACAGACAATAGCTTATCTCAATATCATATATCTTCCTTTTCCTTTTCCTTTTTGACATGAATTATATTGTTGTTTAACTTATAATTCGAAATTACTTCTTTTTTTGTCATCAAACTAACATATAATAATGTTTTTTCGAACAAATTAGAAATCACTTTTACAAAGAATTATTAATTCGATAAAAAATTTACTCATAAAAAAAGAAAAGAAAAACTATAAGAACAATATAAGTTTTTTCAACATTTCACAAGTTTCTATTCTTTATTATGAAAAAGATACTTTTTTTAATTAAAAATTATATAAGAAATCACTTAGTGATTCTTTTACCTTTGAGCTTTAATCAAGACGAAGAACATAATGTATACAAATTATTAACAGACGTGTTTCAAACGCGTTGTGCATGCTAATTATCATCATTATTTTGCTTCTGCAAGCAATCATCCACGATTTTCAGGAAATCGTTATCATATTATACACGAAGACAGAAATATCAAATTGCATATTTGAGAGATTGAAATTATGATTTGGGCATAAAATTCGTGCGCCACTGGCAGACATCTTCGGTTTTATTTTTTTTTTTTTGGACGTTTCTTATCATTACAATTGCTCATACCGTCTTTATTCATATTCGATCTATTGTATAATATCTCGGAATTCGTTATTCAGAATATTTCCACCCCCGTCACTTAATACTGGTATGTAATTTCTCTTTGTTTAGATATATCTAAGCGTAAAGATAATTTTGAATAAGCGAATAACTATTTCTTACATATGTTAAGAATTTTAATGTAATAATAACATAAAATTATTGTAATTTCAATATCAATGAATGATTTTCATGAAAAATGTAATCTATATAGCAATTTCTACATATTTTATCATTTTAAGCAGCGGGGGTGTAATTTAGAATTGCTAAAGTAATTTTTCACATATTTTTTTGGAGTATCATAAAAATTATTTGTATCATCGTTTTTGTAAATATCCGATTATGGTCATCAATAATCAATAATCTGAAATTGAAATCTATTTTTCGTTTTTTAAAAAATAATTCAACCTCATCAACCAACGTTAACATTATCATTTTATCAGCATTTAATTATGTTACATGTGCAAGTGCATGAATGTAATAAGATAAAAAATAAATTCTATTGTCGAATAACATATCGTACATCATACACAATGGCAAATTGATTAGAAAATCGATTTTCTCAATGTCCTTTGTTTAAAAAAAGAAAAACAAAGGAACAGAACAGTCTACGCCGTACACACACTCCATCTTTTTCTCTTTTTCTCGTTCCCTTTTGCCTCTCTTTCTTTCTCTCTTTTTCTCTTTGTCTCTGTAGTTACCATTATTCAGTTCTACATTTTTAATGCATCTTTTACAAGTTTTCTTGTCGCTTTCTTTTTTTCATCGCAAGCAGCATTTTCTAAACATTTTCGCATTTGTGATAATCATAAAACGTACTTTGTTAATTTATCCTCACCTATATGTACGGTAATCAATTAATTTATATTGATAATAATTAATATAGTATTATCTGGTACAATCCCCATTTGTTGCTTCCGTTTCACTGGCTCCCCCTTCTTTATTTCACCTGTTTGGTATTTTGAAAGGCGGAGGAGCCCGTAAGGACGGGGGGATACTCGATAGCGCTTATACGAAAACGCCAAGATGTTTCTTTGGTATCATTTGTTACATCTTTATTTTTTTTTGTTTTGAACACTGGAGTCGGTGGTGTCGGGGGTTGGGCCGCACGCGTGCACGCTCGCACGCAGACAAGGAATATCCCGTCCCCTTCGTTCGCACGTGGGTCCTTACGCGGGGCGCAAGCTCGTTGAGAAGGTGGAAAAGGTGATGACGACTCGAAAATGGATTATAAATTCATCCCCATCTCAGCTCTTCACACCCTTGGATCCACCTCACTCTCTTCTGTTTTTCCAATGTCTCAGATGGAAAAAGCTGCCAGATCGGATCTCCGAAGGATCATAATCCTGATGATCCTTCGCGTATTTTTTGACCTAAGATGCCCCTCGCAATGACGGACCTGGACAGGCTAGCGAGTGATGCCAGCCGCTTATGACTATGATGACGAGTGAAGGAGGCCTATGTCAGGCATCGCAGGGAAATGCAGATGCATCCCTTTGACAATTGGCTCAATAACGGCCACCACGCTGCCATCATCTCCTTCACTATAATCGATCCGAAATAGGAAATAAAAATATCTATTGCAATACCGATATCGATATAAGTATCACGTGAATATTATATTAAATTTACAATGCATACCTAGTAGTCAGACGTCAGTCTCGATACTCATGCAAGCTGGATTGATATTATTATTGTGGCGAGGGTTGCAATTTGACTTCTTCGTAATCTCCTGATGAGAAAATAAGGTGCCTTCTTCTAATTCCATCATATCCGACGAAGATTCTGACATCGAGATCTTCTTCATACCTGAACATGCACATATTCCATAAAAATTTCCATTCACTTTTTATCTCTATTTGAATATTGATCTATTCTCAACAATTCTTAAACTGACAATGTACAATACATTTAGTAAGTTACTGATTCATTATGACAATATTTTCAAACAAGTTTATTTTATTTATAGTTCAATATAATCATTTTTCTGACATATCTATAAATACAGCGTTTGCGTAATATTTTGAAGTTACAATAGTATTATAAAAATTACTTGACAAAATCATCTTTAGGGATAGGTAATGTTAAAAAAAGATTTCGAGTGTCAAAAAACGGATTTCTAAAAACATTTTCTATAACTGAGAATATCTTGAAAAAATCGAGGTTAATTAATTAATCCAAACATTTTTTAAACAGTTTAATTCAACTTATTAATGCCTATTTCCACCAATGTAGATTAACTTTAATCTTGATTCAACTTATTCTTCGTCTGTTTCTAATCTTTAGAATTAGAAAAAGACGAAGAGTAAGTTGAATCGAGATTAAAGTTAATCTACATTGATGGAAACGGACAGAGGAGACCAACTTTCTCTGGAAAAGCTCTGGATATATCAAAGTAATGCATATTCTTTGATCTAAATCGAAATGCTAATTTTCCTATTTTGGTCATTTCGATCTAATTGTCTGTAATTCAATAAGCGCTTAGTATTATTGATATAGGGTATGATTAGTAAGTAAAAAATGGAAGACCTTTGTGCTATTTTGGTATATCTAGAGCTTTAAGAATTCCTTCAAGAATCAAGAAAATCGATTATTCCTTTTTTTACATTTTTTAAGTAACAATTCAAGATTCATTGAGAGAAATTAAATTTAAAAACACAAGAATCCAAAAACACTGGCTACTTGATCAATTTTTCACAAAAAAATGCACTCGAACATTGATTTATCGATTATTTTTGCCCGCCCCTATCTTGAATTCTTGTTTACTAATTTACTTTTTTATTGGATGCACTCAGAACCGTTCACTGAGCTTAGTGAACGGTTGTCATTCTGAATGCACCCATTATAAAAAAATAACCTTTTTTAAATAATTCTTAATCAATACGATAGAAACTTAATAACAATAAATTTGCATATCCTGAAGATAATAGGACGTACCTAAGGTGCCAGGAAGATACGGGCAACTAGTAACATGATTGAAATTCTGTGATTGCATCTCTTCCTGGTCAGTCTCACGATGATAAAAGTAGTTGAAATTGGAAACAATTACGGGAACGGGTAGAGCAATCGTCAAAACACCGGCGATTGCACACAACGAGCCCACAATTTTTCCCCAAACCCCGACGGGCCTGCAACAAAACGGGGAGAAATATCTTATCAAACATCATGCGTATAGTGCGATGTATTAAGCTCGATCTACAGCCAATCTGATGTGTCAATTTTAAAATTGATATATCAGATTGACTGTCGCAAAAAACTTGCGATTCGCGACTCGCGTTCTGCGTGCTTTGTAGATCGGGCTTTATAATGCAGCTTGGGATTATGATCACAAAATTTGGCTTGGTGCTAGGTGTGGTGTTTCTATCTTTGTGTGAGTCTGCCGTGTTTAGTGTGACGCTACTTATACGGTACTGGTGGCAGTAGTTACATGACAATCCGCGTGCATTGGCAGAATGTTAAATAAAGTAGACATATGCCGTAAAAAATATTGCATATCAATTATATCTATTATACATATATTCAAACAAATCACTTGTATACATACATATTTCATCTTATTACTAAAATTATATTACAAAGAATCATCTCTTTTACAATATTTTGACATGGAATATTTTGACAGCTTACACCTTCGATTTTGCATTCTGCCAATGTTATACGATCCCATAAATTTTCGACCGTATATAAACATAGCATGATGCATTTAGTATAAGCGAGCAGCCTAGACTAGACTAAAAAACTAATGTAAGGACTCGTCAAAATGATCTCTTCATAATGTACCACAATTCCTTAGAAAAAGAATATTATGTTATTAGTCCACTGAAAATAACTAACGCTAACTGATATTATTTTATATTCCATGAAGCTCGAGCTACATAGCAGAACGCAGATCATAGGTTGCAAGTTTGTTTCGACAATCAAAAGCAACAAGCTTGCAACCTGCAATCGACGTTCTGTGTGCTATGTAGATGGAGCTTTAGAATTTATACATTGACTCTGATCGATCAATTTATTTGGCTACATTTGATCGCAATAAAGTCAGAACAATTCGATATATCAATGATGCACATGAGCACAGAATGGCACTTGACTGAATCGATGCTTTGAGTTTTTAAAGAAGAACAAAACAATTGAGTATCTTCTCTTTTATTGATGTTCACAAAAGAACAATGACTCGTTGTGTATCGAAGAAGCATGAAAAATTATGATATCTTTATTAGAACAGAATAAAAATAGCTCAATACTTCGAAATCATTTGAATGTTTAATATATATTGCAAAAATTGTATTAATCAATTATATTGTTCAATATCTCATATACGTACATACATATATACATATAGCGTATGTTCTACAGAATTAAAAGTTAAACAATATGATTAATTTCTGCTGATGATTGATTAGATCAAAAGGACAAATTCATGATTCTTGTCAGTTAATTATTATGAATTCATTAATGTTTGATATAACAAATTCATGAAGATACAAAACAATTCGCCAGCATCTGTATATTAACAATAAATCAGGGTTGGCAAGTAACGCGTTATTTGTAACATTACAAGTTACTTTTTTCGGTAACGAACGTTATATGTTTTTTTGAGTAACGTTCATGGTAACGCAATTACATTTTTGAAGTAACGGTAATGATTTCATTAGTTATTTTATTTCTAACTATGTAAAAATTTAGTTATAATTATAGCCCTAGAAAACAGAGATGAAACATTAACAATCTGATTGGCTGTCTAAATCATGCGACGACGCTTTTTTTTCGTTGTATTCACAGTTCATGTATAGACTAACTCTCTATGTATAGCATGTGATGAGATCACATGAGATTTTACGCCAATAAATATCCTTGTGGAAAAAAAATTATATGATACAATCTTTACAGTATAATTTCTTAAAATAAAATTTTTTCTGTGTCATATCTCACAAATTAAATGTATGTATATAATGCAGATTACGAACAATACTATTTTTTTATTATAGTATTATTTTACCCTTAGAGTATTCACGATAAGTCATTCACATCTTGTTTTTTTTCTTCGAAATATTGCACCTGGCTAAATAATTCTTTAACTCTTTCTTTTTAAATACAATTTCATAAATGTTTTTTAAAGATGTTAAAATATACAATAGCAATCTATTCATAATTTTTGTATATTTGCAAAAATTATGGAAATTAATTCACATATAAACGACCCATTATGTAATCTTTTATAGTAAAAGAAAATTATATATGTATTAAGAGTTAAATGTATAATTTAAAGTCTACTCTATTAACAGTAATACGAAAAATAAATTTATTTAAGTATAAAAATTACAAAAAATGCAGTATATATTATGTGATATGACAGCATCTGTTTCATCTATTTCATTCATGAAAATAACGCACAATGTTTACTAAAGGCATATATGTTTTTAGCTTTATTCCTCTATTAAAAAATAGAATTTTGACATCCTTTTTATATTTACTGCAAAAATCTGCATATAATATTCTATTAATATCAAGAAAAAAAAGTAACAACTCGTTATATTTTGAATAACGATAACGAGTTATTTTTACAAATCAATAACTATAACGGGAACGAGTTATTTTTTTTAGGAAAAAGAACGGTAACAGTAACGATTTATTTTTAGGTAGGTATTAACTTTGCCAACCCTGCAATAAATAACTAAAGTAGATATTATATTAGTTTCAAAAAAGACATTTAGACTCATAAGATGTATTATGCTAGGGATCTTCATAATGTAATGATTAATATGATTATATTAATAGAAATGGCATAGTCATGTGGAAAAATGAGGTTGAGCAAGAAAATAACATTTAAAATATAACGATATAATGGTAATAGAATGATTATTGTAATAATAATAGTTCTGACAATCGCATGCTGGGCAATCGTCAAACAAGAACGCGTGCCTTAGATTCTTTTTGTAAACAAAATTTTGTAAAATTAGAAAATTCAGAAAACTCTTATTTCATATCATACCAAAGAAGAATCAAATTACCGAAAAAGAAATTGAATAAAATGCGAATGAATTTGAATAAAATCAAAAGTTTGAATAATTAAAAATTATCTCTGTAAATAATTAAGTTAAGAAAAATGTGACTTGATCAATTCGCTGATCAGAGATCACATGATCACAAATGATAATCTTTTTCTGTTCGTCGATCAAATGATATACAGAGATATAATGTAATGATATAATGTAGAGACACATTCTTCATCATTTCGATGTATCGAGATAATGTAATTACTTTCTATTTCACTTAGAAATCTATCTAATTGTAAGTGAAAATTAAAAAAAAATGAAGTTAGAATTTATATGTTTATTAGGGTTTGTTTGAAGAATGTTTGAAGACGAGTCGACTTTTTTTGCTCAACAGATCTTCCCTGATGATTATACTTCGCTGTCCAAAAACTTCCACGGTGATAAATAGTATCATGCGTGAGCCATGCGGGTTGATGTTATTCTGCGATCATTTAATAGGCAAACAACATTCGCTTTTGCTCAAAATAGATCACTATTGACTATGTTATCAAATCATTTGAAATAAAATAAATAAAAAAGAATCACAGGTCACGCGTGATCATACCTTGATATTTTTTTTATGTTAATAAATTAATCAGTAAGAATTGTAATATTAACATATAAATTTTTTCCGTGCATTCTTTGTTTTTTATTATTCATTATTTCTTTTCTTTAATAGAACATTTTCATTTTTTTTTATTAATTTGTAAATCTATACATACATATTTCAAGATGAAATCTTTTATTTATTATGAAATCTTATTATTTATTAATACTCAGCGTTATGGTTCTACTGGATAACAACTAACAATGTACAATGAACAAATATCATAATCTTACAAACAATATTGGTCATTTATAGTGCGGGTTCATTAAACCGCGTCACGGAAGTCATCGGAAGTAGAATAGCTGCGGATACTTCGCGGTCGCTCGCATTTCGCGGGTGTGCATCGATCGATACGCAAGAAGAACACCGACGAGATACTACATATTAGAGACCGTCTCTGAAAAAAATTTTCGAATTTACAAAAAGGGCCTCAAGAGTAATTGAAGAACGCTGACATTATCGACGATTAATATAAATTTCCAATTATTAACATAATAAATATTTGGCTAATACATTATTAAATTGATTTTTTTATTATATAAATGAGTACCATAAATAGGTAAACATACTTATAATGCTATAATATCTTATATATATTGTCGCAAAATTACAATTTTTTTCTATTGTTATCATCTCTATTGATAATCAACTTGGACGATAATATTAAAATCACAGTATTAAATAAAAGTATCGTTGAATTCGAAATATATTCGAAATATATGTATGCGTCTCTACGAAACTAATAAAACTCGTAAAATTAAACTATATTGTCAGTATCTTTTACTCTTAATTATTTTAATTTCAACATAAACTCCGTAAGAATGTTGGTCTTTAATAATATTTCGTTGATGACAAGAGTGTAACAGTATATGATTTCAAATCTCTGCATTTTTCGCTCCGGAACGATCGCTCCGGACACAAAGTGTCTGAGGATACTTAATTTACGAAAAGCAATTACTCAAAAGGCCTTCTAGGTTTATTACATCAAAAATTCTTTTCAAGAGAGGAAAATCAAGAATTATCGAAATACCAAAGATTTCATTCAATTATCAAAGAATAAAAATAACAGAATTAATTAAAACTTTGTCTTTCTTTTAAATCTAAAAATAATATTTAATACAATTGTATTTATCGAATACAACAGATATTTTAAAATTTATAAAATGTACAATTTAAATAAATTTTATTATGATTTTAACATCAAATAAGATTTCGAGGATATTTTTCTCGATCTATATGATATAATTCTTAAAAACCATGTTTGAGCAAATGGCGAAATGTATAATGCTCAAGAGAAATAATGGGCATCGTCAAAATCTTTATGAGCGTCGAAATTGGTGTTGATCTGAGGTGATGTGATCTGAGCTACACTAATTTTATACATTCATACATTTGCGCGAAGTGCCGAGAAAGCTACTACAATAATAGCTCTAGAAAATTCACGGATGTATATAGTATGTTTTAATGAGAGATGCGATTTATATGAATTTAGAATAAATTAATTTTTAAGAAAAGTTTGATTTTTTTGCAATATAAAAAAACGTAAATAATCAAAAACAAAAATATTATGAAATGAATGAAATGAAATACGAAATGTAATCTATTTATTAAAATATTATGGAAACATATAATTATAGGTTGCATAATTAGAAAATGACATGATAAGTAGCAGTTTTTATTCGCGATATTTGAAGTCTTCTGATCATGATTGAGCAATATAATAATATGAATTTCATAGAAAGTGCTCTATTAAATTTAATAAGAATAATGCTTATGAAATATGATAAAAAAACCTAAAATATTTCAAAGATTCTAGTAAAAAGCTTTGAATTTTAATATAAAGATGTAAAACATAAAAAAAATATTAGTTTTGTAATTAATAAGTGCGTCAATAAAAGATCAAAAGAAATTGGAAAAGTTTATCAATTTTATTCAGTTCAATAAAAAAAATAATTGATATTTATATGTAAAAACTTTAATCATTATCCTGAAATATTCTATATAAATAACTTAATCATATCATATAATGGTATTATATACAATTATATGGCATGATTAAGCTATTTATATGGAATTATAACGGTATTATAATATTAGGTGTAGTAAAAAGAAATCCATTATTTTTCCATTCAATTTCATGCAAAAATAATGGATTTCTTTTTACTTACTACACCTAATATACCATTATATTGAATTGTCCGGAAAATTCGTACCGAACTTTGAAGGAAAATTGAAACGCAGATTTCAATTTTAGTATACATTTATTAAATTATATAGGTTAGTTGGCAGGAACTTCCGGACAATCCAATATAATTAATCAAATTAGAGATTCCCAATTAAATAAATTTACATTTTGCAAATTTACATTATCGTGAACGCACAGTTAGATTAATTAAAATTTTTATGTAAAATTACTTATCAAAATTTATTTATCAAAATTTCGCGTTAAATATTATATATTGTCCATCATTACAAATTTTAAACAAACAAGAAAATATATAATCGTAGAATAATAAAAGCGTGCTTCGAGAAACGCGTGCCAATCAAAAAAAAAGGTAAAAAGGAAAAAATCATTGCGCCAACAATCTTGACTAATCTGAGTTATAGAATACAATTCAATAATTATTGCGTAATATTAATAATATTCATATTGCGTACCGACTATTGTATATTTATTTGATTTATTAATTTGTTTAAAGAGTTCGCAATTTTCCAAATAATCTTATTATTAAACTCTTAGTCAGTGTTGGTGCAATCTCAAAAAATGTTGAGTGACCAAAAAAGGAACTGCATGTGTTTGTTAGATCTCTCTCTCTCTCTCTCTCTCTCTCTCTCTCTCTCTCTCTCTCTCTCTCTCTCTCTCTCTCTCTCTCTCGCTCCCTCCCCCCTCCCCCCTCCTTCCCCCCTCCCCTCCCTCCTCCCTGCCCTTCTTTCCCCCCTTCTCTCTCTCTCTCGTTCGCTCGCTCGCTCGCTCTCACTCTCGCTCTCTTTCCCTCCCTCCAACCCTTTAAGTCTCTTTCTCTTTAATCTCCTTCTTCCTTCTCCTCCTTTTCTCATTTTTTTTCTTTCTCCCTAACTTTCTCTTTCTCGTTTTGATGCTTTCTCTCTTATTCTCTCACTCTTTTTTTCCTTCTTCATCTCTTTTTTTCTTTTTTCTCTCTCCTTTTTCCAATTTTTTCCTCCTTTTAATTTTTCTTCGTCTTTTCTCTCTTATTTTTTCCCCTTCCTCCAATTTCCAATTCTATTTCCTGCCCCAATCTCTCTCTCTCTCTCTTTCTCTCTCTCTCTCTCTCTCTCTCTCTCTCTCTCCTCTCTCTTTCTCTCTCTCCTTCTCTCAACGACCTAAACGGTCATCGTTTTTTTGCGGGCATTAACTAAAGTCTTAAATGAAAGTGAGTACATCATACGTCATGTCACCATAGCCCACGGTCGTCATCGTGACAACGGCCCACCAGAACGCGTCCGGAATGGACTTGAAGTATGAATTCTCGGAGCCGGCCTCCGCGAAGTATACCGCCGACGAGAATAGCACCACACCTGCAATGCAAGGAAGAAAACACCGGTTCAGTGGGTTTAACGCCCCCGGTGGCTCTGTACCTCATGTCGCCGTAGCCCACGGTCGTCATTGTGACCACCGCCCACCAAAACGCGTCCGGTATTGATTTGAAGAAGCTGTCCTGCGTGCCGGCCTCCGCGAAGTAGACTGTCGACGAGAACAGCACCACACCTGCAACGCACACAAGAGGAAGGCACGTGTCAGGACGGTATACGTCATCGTCCACTCGCGTCGTATACATCGGTCTCGCGGACGCGAAGATCCGACTACTGAGATCGTCCGATCTGTTCGTCTTCCTGATCGCACCTGGAATTGTCCATGTGACATACGTGTATCCCAGGATTAAATAGAATTATTTATGACCCATTTATGTAATCGGTTGATCGCACCTGGACCGTCCACATGATGTACGTTGTAAGTACATGGCTCAGTTATTAGAATCATTCAATCTGGATGATTTCATGATCACACCTGAAACACTTGGACCTAGAATGTCCATATTCTAGAACTAGAATCAACTGATTGCCTTTCAATCAATTTCTGATTTATTTTCAGTTAAAAATGTGTCAAATGATTTTTTATTGAGAATCTACTCGTCTATCGATAGCAAAAAAACATTACTAGAAATCTTGTACAATTTTATTGTCTTTTTATATATTAGTGTAACACATTTAATAACAGGAAGCTTTTCCCTGTCACACTGAAGCATTTTGTGTGTGTGTGTGTGTGTGTGTGTGTGTGTGTGTGTGTGTGTGTGTGTGTGTGTGTGTGTGTGTGTGTGTGTGTGTGTGTGTGTGTGTGGGTGTGC
>Ga0157364_1001189_pt1 | contig 21390 bp, 9 predicted proteins | sample AttsexASBM2_FD_111476 | JGI IMG/M metagenome (GOLD analysis project Ga0157364, IMG submission 111476) | Fungus gardens microbial communities from leaf cutter ant in Ribeirão Preto, State of São Paulo, Brazil - Atta sexdens ASBM2 | ecosystem: Host-associated > Fungi > Mycelium > Unclassified ...
ATCGCTTTATTAAAATCCAGCATGTCATAATACAATAGATATTATACATAAAACTAAAGTGAAATATATTGTCAATAATACTAATCGTGCAAATATATTGTCATTAATACTAATCGTGTAATTAAAAATACTAAATATATTGATTGATGGATACTGTCAGTAGTACCGATTCAATATTACTGATCAGTATTATTAATCGTATAAGGTCACCTTAAGAGCTTCTCACTTTACGTTTAATAAATATACAATGAATGAATCGTTATTATTGTTCCTGGGATGTTTATAATTTAACATTTTTTTCACATTACAAAAGCATTGTTTTTTAAACGCATCGCGTTCACGTGTTTGTACCACGTACAAATTTTTTATATTACGCGACATACATGTAATACAACGAATAATTCTTCGCAGATCGTAATTTCGGCATACTTGATGATGCACGAGCTGTAATTTCGGTTGATTTTGATGGAAAGTTAGCACAGTTACGGCATCCTATTCACTGAGTGATGATGTAATTCATGTTTATTTACTCGATATTTATTTAATTTACGGCCGGTATAACCGGAGCCAATTTTCATCAGCAAGCCGGCTCACTTCTGGTTTCCATATTCATGTAATAGGTCGTTGCGGCCATTAAAAATGTTAAACGCTGTTACGTTTAATGAATAACATTATAGCGTATGCAACAAGATGAGCCACAAACATAAAACCGAGTTAATAACACGTCACTTTGAGAGTTAACATGACACATATATAATAATAAAGACATACATATATACGTACATGCCATTATTATCGTAGATCATAAAAATATATCAATCCTTAAAGCGACGCGGATTAACTTGGTTTTATGTTTATAGTTCATTTCGTTGCATATGCTATAATGTTATTTATTAACGTTTAATATTAATGTGTGTTAAACATACATGTGTGTGTGTGCGCGCGCGCGCGCGCGTGCGTGCGTGTGTGTGTGTGTGTGTGTGTGTGTGTGTGTGTGTGTGTGTGTGTGTGTGTGTGTGTGTGTGTGTGTGTGTGTGTGTGTGTGTGTACATATATTGTAACTTTATATTTATCATATATTTCAATAAAATCATACAATATTATGTTTCTACAAAAAATGTACTAATTTTAACTCTTTTTACAAATTTAAATTACGTTGTTTGTATACTTATTACTAGAATATACATATAATTATAATTTATAGAGATTGCAATTTCCTAAACATTTACGTATACACGTTGCTTCTATTATCATGACAGAATGCAATTAATACATTCCCTCTATGCGAATTTCCCTTTCAATATAAGATTATATTTGTTCAGTTAAAATGCAATTAATTAATTGATTAATTAAAGTTTGATCTGGAAGATTATCGATAGATGAGTTAATTATGACAACCATTCATAATTGAAATTGAATAGAACATAAAGAGAAATACCTGTACAAGACGAAGGGGACCATTTGAATGAGAATATGTTGAAAAAAATCTTGTAAATGAAAAAAATATATATATATTGAAAATGTATGTATAATGAATTTCTTATAAATTCTTAAAAATATAACATATGAATTTACTATCTTCTTTTCATGTGATCATGTAGATCATGTTGATCATGTGATCATGTAATTTGAATTTAATAAAGCTTATTTAATTTAATCGAATTTAGTAAACTTTAGTAAACGCGAGTTTGCGTAACTATGCGCGTTGCATTTTCATGAAAACAAAGTACATGAGAGATGCAAAGAAAAAGAAGATTATAGCGCGAATAATGTGAATCAATGTGAATTAAACATAAGACCATGTTTTAAAAACTTACATTAGATTTAAAAAGCACTTAATATCAAATATTGCAAAAAATTATGACAAGTTAAAATTGTATATATCGCCTTCAAAATTTTCTATCATTAATCTATAATTAAATTTATAATTAAATATATTGTTATCATAAATTTATTAAATAAAAAATAAGAAAATCTATCATCAAAAATAAGCTTAAGATAATAAAGTACTCTGTTAATTATTAAGACATTTTAAAGCAAATTGTTGAAAAGTTGCAACAAGTCTTTTTACTAAAAAGTTTTTCTAAAATCTTATTTCAAATTCATTAAAAACCGATTCTCAAAATCGATACTGCTTTAAAACATAAATCATCCGAACAAGCAATTTGGCACAAAATGCATTTTTGTTAACGAGACTCATAATTTTTATCGTTCCGCAATTCATTTTTTCGATCGCTTGTGAAATTTATCGAATTGTTCTAGGTGTGAAGGGAAAGAATCGGGAGAAGGAATCATGAAGGATGAAAAAGTCAGCCGGCAAACGCACTGGTGCCTGAATCGAGTCACCATTCGTTTAGGCGCGAATAGCCAACGCAGCTGTTCATTTCACGTAACAGCGATCCTGAAATACGCGCGACAGAACAGTCGCTGACTCATCCAGAATTTTAGCTCTCTTTCTTTCTCTTTCTCCCTATATTATCTTTTATTTCATATCAATCGCGCTCAATACATTCTTTTTTTGTTTTATTCAACTTAAAGCAGTAAAAGTTTCTTTTCTGCATGTTCCGCAACAAAGAACAGCGTATTTAAGAATGAATGTATTGAGAAACTACTTTTTTGTAAGTACTCCATAAAAACTAAAACAAAAAAATAATCTCCTTTAATTTAAACACATCTTTTTTTTTTAATTTAAAATAAAGAATAAAATGTATTGAATTCGCCTACAATTTTCATCAAATATGGAAATTTTTAGATTTTATCAATCTTTTTTACTTTTATTTTTACTATTTACATTAATTTATTTTCGTTGGCTGTAATCTAGCAGGCTAAAAGCACGTCTATCAAACTGCTAATAAAATTAAATGCAGCGTATTATAGAAATCAAACGTTTGTCGAATGTTTATGGAAATGAAAAGTATTCAGATTCAAGTACTCTGCAAAAATTATGCGCGGCATCTGGATCTAATAATACCTCTACAGATATTGGCAGGATAATTTTATCGAGAAATTTCTGAAGAGTTTTTCCCTAAAACTCGATTACTCGATGTGTACTCTGCGCATTTTAGCACGCCGTGCCGAAATATCGATCATTCGAAAAATCTTTTATTCAGTCAGAGGGTCTGATGTTATTTCCATATCCACGCCCGCGTTGTTTGAAGTTTACTCAAGAAACGACTGAGAGTTACGCGCGAGCGAGTAACGCTCTCTCGCAAGCGGATGCGCGTTGGGACACACCGCATCATGCTGAATTTACGCATCACGGAATCGTTGCGTGAGAGGATTTTTGCGAGGAGCATTTTTCTAACAAATTCTACGTTATGTCAAGTATAAGTCTTTCTGACCATTTCTGTTGGAAAGAGAGAAAATATCAAAATACAAATGCACAATATGAAAAAAGATAAAAATTAGAAGTGTAATTTGTAATGGAATAATAATTTCATTCCGTAATTCGGAAAATAAATAAATTACAACGAAAACAGAAAACGTCACGATTAAAAATAATTATAATTTTAAACTTTTTTTTTAATTCTCTCCCATTTTGATATTTTTATTCATTTATTTTAATCTTCTCTATTTTTTTACCGTTCTTTTTTTCATAAATGCGAATTGAATGTAATTGATGTAACCAGATTAATGATAAATATTTTTAAAAAATAGTATCGAAAAAATGTAATTGATATAATCAAATTAATTTGATTATAATGATAAATATTATGAAAACAAAAAAATAATATCGATTGTTTTTTTTGTTTCCGTAATGGGTACCAAAGTAATTACATATAAAATGAAGAATACAAATAAACTTATGCATTTCTTTTCTGTAAAAGCGCTTGCACTATTAAAGGCATTATTAATTCAATTATGGTAGTTTACAAGTAGTTTAAAAATGACAAATCAAATGATATCGTGATACAAAAAGAAAGAACGATGATATAACTATTCCCCATATGACAATTTTTAAAAAGTAAAGCCGCGATTCGAATGGGTCAACGAGTGCCCGCTCGGCCATATTTCGGCTAGTTCTTCCTTGGATAAACTTCAAACGGCTCTGCTTTTACGAAATGAAAGCGAATGGATGAGAAAAAAACGTTAAAGTTAGAAAATACACGGTGGATAACCTTTGTGACGAATAAAATTCGATAATCCAACGTTCAAATTTATTTTACTGTAAAGTTTTAAACATTATAAAATTTCGAGTATATCAAATTAGAATATTATTTTTCTAATGGACACGTATGTCTCTTATCAAGTACATATATAGTGAGAGTTCGTTAAACAGACAGTACTTTTTGCAGCATAGGATTACTATTTGTGCAACAAAAATTAATGGAATAATTATAAAAAAGGAGTATTTTTCGATTTTACAGTTTCCACTATTAGAATCATATAGGAACTGTTTCAAGCTGGCTCCAAACATGCTAATCGAAATATAGGCGAGTTACTGATTCATTCGCGTCGGTTGTGCTTTCTAAAAATTGCACCGACAAAATGCATTTCTCTCGTTAGTGAGGCTAAATCCCTCAATTCGCGATCGAAGTAACATTGGCACGGAATAAATCGGTGCTCTGAGGCGAACTTTTCAATTTGCACTGAAAAGTCCCGCCCGTCTAATGCACGTAATCAATACAATTGGCGTGCGTACGTATACACAAACATGTATATCCCGGATAAGCAAATATATGAGCGGATAGATACACAAGATGTCCCCAAGAGGGCCGCGACGGGGCTCGAGATCGAATTTGCGGTGGGAATTATAAATTACGCGGCCGTGGAGCTCGAAATTGGATCGAGGCGAACAGGAGAAGGGGAAATGATGTTCTTGGAGGTAATATTAGGAATGGTAACTGGCGAATCAATTTTTGACGCCACGTGCATGATCGAAATTGCACACCTCGATGAAGCACGTTCGAATATGTTCAACAGCCGCAAGCGATTGATGTATTTAAGATCGCAACAACCGTAATAAAGTTATTTAATGCGTCGACATTTATAAGTTATTTTAATTTCAGTGATATTATATAATTTTACGTGCAGCTTTTTTCATTTATTATAGAAAGAAATAAAATTGCTTCTCAAGAGTTAACATTTAGGATATGAGTTAACATTTAAATGATTCTCAAGAGAATCATTTATTGTAAATTACTATAATATTAATTTAAATGATTCCCTTTTATCATAATAGCAATATTATTTGCTTGAGCATTAACAATAAATCTAAATATTTGTTAATACGCATATCACGTATTTATCAGCTTCAATAATTTATTTACAATGGAACTTTACACTAAAGGGCGAGAACCTTTTAACCTCCGTAGCGAGCATACATGTTCGTCATACTTTTCCAATCACCGAATTAATTCGTGGGGAAAGATGAAACGGATACGAGAACCAAATGCAATCTGGTCAACGTATTAATTACCTGATACAATCCTATCGAAAATGTTTGCTAATTAATATATTACATAACATTCGATTTAATAGCCGATTTGATTTCAAAATTCGTATAGAATATGCGATTTGCTAGCAAACCGCAAAGTTATTAAATTTACGAATTGCAAATTTTGGATACGCAGTTAGATTTTTATAGTACATTTACTATTTAGAATATTTCTTATTATACCTATATTAAAAGACATAATAATTACAATACTAGCAAAAAGACTTTTAACGGTTTGTAGTTTCTCAATTAATTATGTATATCACCAGACTAACGAACGGATCACATGCGAGTGATAATTACCTCATAAAGTTATCGCAATATTGATGCACAAGATCGGCATGATGATTCAAAGGCTGCGTTATTAGCAATAATCTTATTTAAATCAACCGTGATTTGATTGCAACTATACATACAGTGTGCTGACCGAAGTTAAAATCAATACTCATTTGGCTGCTGTCCGCCGCAGCGCAGTTTCGCAAAAAGCGTTAAAATCTGCCTGAATGTTTAGCCGAGCATCGAATTGTCGATAAGGTTGAAACGCATGACATCGCGACGTACTGATTTGAGGGAGATTGATGAGAGAGAAAGAGAGAGAAAAAAAGGGAGGAAAAGGGGAAAGAGAGGGAAATATGTGGTTTCCTGCCGTGTGTACATCTGCATGTGTGCGTGAGAATATGCAGCCGGTTAAATCAGTGTATTGTTGGGGATGGTCAGAGATGCGAAACAGTTTGAGGTCACTATGTTACACGGACATGTTGCGGTACAGTGACTTTTTTGTTGAACCGTTTTTCATGACCGAGTATTTTTGCTAGCGGACTGTTTCCCTACAATTTGTGCGAGAAATGTACATTGCTCGTACTTTCCTAATCTTTTTATTAAAAATGCATTTTTGCATCGATATATTATTGTCTGATAATACAATAAAAATATCGGTTCTCTTTCAACTGACTTTATCGTATAAAAGATAAGGCTGAAAGCGCGCGTCTTTCTTTAATTTCTAACAGGATAATGGATTTCTCTTGTTTTGAAATATATTGATTCCGTATATCGCACTTTATACTGTACTAAATATTATATATCATATCGACTATTAGATATTATGTTAAAATCAAATACGAAATGTATTTAAATAAGAAATAGAATATTAAAAATAGCAAATTGAGAGATTATTTTAATGATTTTATAATTGTAACGACTCTAATTAAATATCTTTGACTCAGATTGCGTTTTATCTCTTTTAATTTAGTTTATTGTTAGTAACTAGATTATTTCTTTTTAAAAAGAGAATATTTGTAAACATAGTAAATAATCACGATTAATTTTTAATGAATTGTAAATTTAGATGAAAAGCGCGAGAATAAGAATAATATGATTAATTCAAATGCGCTAATTCAAAATATATTGTAAGAATATATATTTGTTATATACATTATATGCGCCACATTGATCATTTCTAAAAGTCAGATTAAAAAAATCGTAACGATTTTCTATCGATCATCCTTCATAATAGCAGCATTATTATCAAATATTGGATTATTTCCATGAAACAGTTCTATAAATAGAACTCGATGTAGTAAAAAAACGCATTACATCAATTATGCAAGTTAAATGTAAGAGCAAGCAACGCTGCTGGAGATTTGTTTGAAAGTTTTTCATTACGGCTAGAAATATATTTCTATGCGTGCAGATGGCGGCTGAGAAGGAAGGGAAGTTCCAGGATTGTATATTTTCTTCCTTTTTCCGCCGTTTCCATTATGCATACAACATACTTGATGACCGGCAGGACTATGTAAAAAAAAAAAAGAAGAGGGGCGCAACCTTAATCTCGGCCTACTACTTCTTTGCGCATTTTATTTCGAGGTCTTCTTCAAAGAAAGCAACTTCTTTCGCAAGAACAATCAGAGAAGAATATATAGACAAAATAATATAGACAAGAATATAGACAAGAATAATCATATAATGTTTTGTCTTAAAAAATTAAAAAAGTGTTTATTATAATGACGTATTTTTTAAATTTAATGCGTATCACTTCGCGTAATCAATATTTATGTCGTATTAAATAACATAATGGGAATAAAGCCCGTTGATTCAACATTGACGTCATATATTTAGCACAAAACTGTGTAAAGTTTAATACAAACGAATGTTTGATAGAATTCATTGTGACTATTGTGCTATTATCTCTTCAAATTGTCAGATATCGAAACCATAACAATTACTAATTATAGTATACATAATGCGCACTTTATTATTCTCTCATTCTGCATTGTTTCATAACAGATAAGAATTTTCTATCCATACGTATTTCCTTCCGTTTCTAGACGTATATTTTCAGATTAGTGATGCCCATTAAGAAGACTTAATAAGCTGTTATAATCCGCTGAGACAACGATTCTTGTCATCGTTCATAATCAATTACAAACTCGTCTGTATTCAGGCACAAACTTTGCGAACGACGAAGGATTAAACTATCCTACCAGAGTTCTATTTTCTCGGGGAGAAAGACGAGTTCATTGAACTGAGTTTATTAAAAAGTTTATTTATTATATCATACGTCACTGAATATTTACAACACAAGCGTACAAGCCGTATTTTGACATACGACGATTATTTACAATAGCAAGATATTTATCTTAATAATAATTATAAATTTTAGGAGAAGCCAATTAATTTCTATTTACCTACTAAAGACAATTGACAATCATCTTATAACGATAATATAATTTCATTTCTTAAAGGTGTAAATTTCTAAAAATGTAAACTTGAAATTCCATAATATTATTAGAGGAAATCCCCCTATTATGGTGTCCAATATGAACGTTTCTAAATTAATAAATGCTATCTATAGACTCCATCATGAATTTATTGCTCTTAAATTGAAAACTATTTAGTGGAAAATGCATTATTGGATGGTTGTACTCGTTGTGAAAACAGATTTCAGAATTTAGATGTCTTCAAGTTTTATTGAGATGTGTCTTTAAACCTTGTTTATTATTTAATATTTTATTATTGAATATTTGTTCATCAATAAATTCTTCATGTTATCATAAAATCTAACTTCCGTAATGAGATATGTTGAATTGCTTAATTAGAGAAGTTAGATTTTATGATAATAAAACCGTAAGGCGTAATATGAGATACTCAGGGTTCTTCTAATATATGAAGTTAGAATATTTCTATATTCGAGTGACAATCGTTGCTGAAGTATGAATGTATTGTACAGTAATAAAAAGAATAACCGGAATGAGCATCGAGTGCCTGCCTGTTTCTGCGATGTTTCATTCCAACCACTGAAGACGAGGATATAATCTTGAGGATAATCAGCATGCTCATTTTGCGTGCACTTGGCTATGTTTGTTTGTATTTTAGAAACATTAAATAAAGTTTTTTTAATTGCAATATTGATGTACTTTGCGCTTTATTATCGATTCCTCAGAACATCTCATATTATGAGCACAATTTTTTGATTTTGCAATTTGCTCACTTTTTACATTTCTTTAATTTTCAGAAAAAATAGTATTTGAATTAAATTTTACGTAACAATATCTTAAAGCTTATTAAATTTTCTTTAAAATGACTACTAACTATTATTTTTTTAAATTCTATGCCCACATTTCCAGCATTTACTCAAAATGAACCTGGTATCTCATAATAGGGATCTTCCCTCTATAAATATAAACTTTTATCTCCTGTTATATTTTCGCATCAATCTAGATCGCCATTATTATTCCTTTTTCTTATCATTAACTTTTATTTTACTGTCCTCCTCTTATAATAATCGATGCATTTGCATATTTTTAAGAGTCTGATGAGAGTTCCTTCTTCGTAATCTTATGAGAAAATCGCGTCTACTTACAGCGCACGTCGAATCTCACTTCGGTGCTGGACGACATGGTGGGATTGGCATACGCCGGATGAATAGCGACGCATCTGATCGGCTGCCCGTAACGTGATCTCTCGGCCAGAATCTCGCAAACACTGTAGGTTGCCCAAGTGCGCGGATTATCTATCTCAGTTGAGTTTACCTGGGGCCGCAACGTCCTCATCTCAGTCTCGCCCACGTACCTGCATATCGCCCCGAAAATTTGCATTTCCAATGGCTGTTCTGCAACAACTCTTACTCGCTCCCCTTTAACACCCTCCTCTCCTCGTCATCTTCCTCTTCAGGCTCGCTCTATCTCGCACACGTTCCCCGCTCGCGCCGTTTCATTGCCGTTCTCTACCTGAGCCTCCACGTTCTCCTGTCTTGTTTCTCAACCTTCCCCATCAAAGCTCATTGTCGCGGATTATTCAGAACTCTGCTCTTCGGGAGTCTTGCAGTTTCGCGGACTTCAATTAATAGCGGTACTCTCATGAATTAAGCCTCTCAGTGCTCAATTATTATAATACGAAAGATAATATGGAAGTATAACATGAATTCGTATCTTGTAAACAAAAGAGCAAATTATATTCACAATGTCGTTAAATTCACCTCGAATGTTGTCTGTAATTTATGTAACAATTACAACGATAACTATCTCGTTTGTCGACAATTGTCTTTTTATTAGAAACTCAATACTCGTCGTCGATTGCACACTGGTCTGTCCCGGTCTCTCAGTTCAACCATAATTAAAACGTTTATGCATACACATATTCTGTGCTGCGTCGCGTGTGTCAATTAAGATAATTCCCAGTGAGTAAGTGGGTAAGCGAGAGCAACTGAGGGCTGGCAGAGGAGAACGGTCGCCTTGTCAAGGGACCTCGTCTGCAATTTGAAACGCGACCCGAGGCTCTGCGGCCACTGTCCTGCTAACCGAAAATTGCAAGGTTTAAAGCCGAGAGAGGTTGCGTGTCTCTCTCTCTCTCTCTCTCTCTCTCTCTCTCTTCCATCATGACTCTTGTTTTTGTTCCGCCTTAAAATTATTAAATCCCGCTTCCGCGCGAGCTTTTTCCACACTCTCGGAGGGACCATCGCGCAATGTCGGGATTCAAGAAAAACCAGAACCAAGAATTTTACCGTTCGCTCATCCATTGCGTGAGACTCCCTTTTCAATGTTTTCCTGTCGCACGAAATGCATCGTGTAGCTCCTTAATTTCGTCCGGGCACGATGCAGAATAGATCATGATTATTCATGGAGCGCGTGTTCTACTATCGACAGCGTCCTCGATGCATTACGTGGAATCTTCGAGCAACGGGAACAAGCGCTCCGACGACGGCCAAAGAAGAGGTAGCGCCGATGGTAGAAGACGCCTTAGAATCGATAGTAACGTATATTTTGATTACCTAAGACAACCCGTTCAATCACGGAGCCCAAAAAGCCTCCAATGGAAAAAAATCACGGCGAAGAGCACATTTTTACTGTTAGAAGAGAGAAAAGAAATATTCAATAAAATAAATGTTTCAATAGCAAAATAATTTGAAAAATTACAATTTCAATAATAAGTTAAATACAATCGAGACTGTTATAAATATCCAATATTTCTGTAAATTAAAAAATATCTTTCATTTATATGAACTGTGTTCCGTTAACTTAAGTTCATGATTCCGTTTATCAAATTTGAAACGCAATCATGAACTTAAGTTGAAATAATACCATAAATTAAATTAATCATCAATTTAATAATGATACTAATAAGAATAATAAGCACTTTACAAAGAATTTCAAAATGTTATCCTAGGCAGGGTTCGAATTTAGACTTTCCAATTACCCAGAGTGTGTCTTTTCTCATTCGATTAATAAGCATGTGGTAATATTAATCATAATAACTAATAACCAATATGTATTAAGGGATAATGTTACAATTTCGCAATTTCAATTAGCGTTACAACATGATTATTAGTTCCAGCAAAATTGAAATGTTACATCACGCTCGTATTATGTCAAATGCCCTCGCTTAAAAATTAAATGCAAATGCGATTCAACGATACTCTGTACCATGTGTTTATTTTCTTCTTCTTATTACCGATACATTCCATTTAATCTGTAAGCTCCATAAATTGTCGAATAATTACATTCGCAACTAGGAAGGCAACGAGCGGAAGGAAATGCAGCGACGAAGACGAGGAGCGAGCCGAAGAGCGAGCGAGACACGCGAAGCGAGAGATCGCGCGTGCCAAGCAAGAGGGTCGGTGGCGCGCAAGTTAAGTAGTACGGAATCTACGTGCAACAATTACGAACCATTTAATTAGAGGCGAAGGATTCCCATACCGCGCTCTGCAAGTGAGCGTAGCGATCTCACCTGCTCGGGCTGTCACGTTGCTGCCAGGGAGAATTAGACGGTCGGCGTACTCTATCTGCGGTCGCTGAGGGCTGACTGGAATGAGAAAATTAGCACGGATTAATCCTGCCGTATGCCATCACTCGCGCAGTCAGGATGATATACTCATCTGGCCCGTGAAAATATTAAATATCCTTTTAATTTTAAATAAAATTGAAAAAAAATAAAAATCTTAACTCTGTTGATTTGTTTTGAGTCTGCTTGACCCAAAATGTCATTTATTTTCTTGCTAATATTTTATAGTTTTTTTTCTCTGATATCTGATGATTCCGTTTATTAATATAAGATCTCTTTCTGTAAAAGTTTTTATTTTTTTATTTTTTAGGGCTTTTTAATCATATTGATTTAAATGATAATAGTAAATTATGTGAACAGATCAGCAGAGTTAAAATATTAATAAGTAAAAATTAAATCGGTTAAGTTATTAATAAATTAAAGAAAGAATTCTATTTTTGGATTAAAACAAATTTTGATGCTTACAATTAGTAATATTCATATGTAAATTTATACATTCTTTGCAATGTTTTAAGATATTTATTAGCATTATTATTTATTATTATTAAATTAACCATCAATACAAATTGTGTTGTCATTTCCAACTTCAGTTTATAATTGCGTTTGAAGTCCGACAAACTGAATTAATAAGCAATTTATAGAACTACTACTAAATATACTTGTAAATTTACATATAAATATTATCAAGATCAACTTCAACTGAAAATAGGATTCTTAAAATATTATTAAAACTCATAATAATGTAGAAAAATATATTATCATATTACTTTTAGAATGATACATATTATTTATAAATTCACTATTATACATATTATTTATAAATTCACAGATATCAATAAATTTAACATTTTGATCAAATTTTATACAATTTTTTTATATGCACAATAAAATACACTGTGCAACATTTTTAAACCTTTTTTATGTTTTATAACATGAGGCAGGTGAGTCTGATAAGTTTTTTTACGAATCCACAATTTTAAATGATCAAGCATGTCAGATTTTTTTTTAAAAAGCTGAGTTGAAAAATAAAAAAACGCATTTTTGACCATTTTTCAAATGCTTTAAAAAAATAGGACATCATTCGAGAAATTAACTTGAATAAAAGTTCGACTTTTAAAGTACAACCGTAAAATAATGATAAATAAACATGATAAATTTTGTTTGTAGTATAAATTTTTTAGAAGCACGCATTAACTACATGTGCGTAAGTCATCCTATATTGTCTCCCTATAAAGATTATTTGTTTAAAAACGTCAAAATCCTATAATTAAAAATAGTGATGTAATATATTGTATGTAATAGATGTAAATAATTTTAATTATATGTATTTATGTCGCAGTCAAAGTGTTAACTCAGTAAATGTATACATTTACTGTAGTCTGCTGTAGTCAATGTATACATTTACTAAATTAACACTTTGACTGTGATGTATACATATAATTGCATATGTAATATATGTAATATACATATAATATTACAATATGTAACGAATACCTTATAATTATTTAACATCAAATCAACTAATCAATTAGATAACTTAGGATTAATAACATAGAATTTGAATGTTTTCTAAAAAATTCCAATGTCTGTTTAGAAAAATAATATAAGATCACATACACACACGCTATAAATGGTGCGCGCTCTTCAAAAAATTTGTGTTACAAAAAATATTGTCATGTTACTTATCCATCCTTATTTTACGATTATAGCTTAAGGTTTGAGATTCCATTCAAGCTAATTTCCGAATATCTATGACGTACCATTTTTCAAATAACTTAAAAAATAATCAAAAATGAACTTCTTTTGCTTTTTTAACTAGATTTTTTTCAAAAATTTGATGTGCTGAAGCATTTTTATTACGGATTTGTAATTTATAAAAAAACCTGTCAAAATTATCCTATCAAAATCATCTGCCACACGTTATAAAATAAATTCTTGTTGTATATATCGATACAATTAGGTTTTATTTTTATAAATATTAATGCACCTGCAAATTGCATTATAGTCAGCAATTAGTTGTTGCAAACCATAAGATTAAAAAAAAGGAAATAGAGATTTTCATGCTGGCAAACTCTATTTTCGTGTCACAGAAATAAATCCTGTCGCTTTATTGCTAATTGTGTCATGGGATTTACCAGGTGAAAATGTAACATCGAGGGAGTCGTATGAGTGGTTTTACACAACTAATCAGTGTATATGATGTAACGTATGATTCCCGGACGAGAGATATTAATCTGCTATAATTTTAGGGATAAAAAGTACAAAATATATTCGATGAGGTAAAATGTAATTCTGAGAGTAACGATAAAATGACATAGTTCAAAGTACGAAACTACGTACTTTAGTATTAATACTTGAGTATTTATTAAGTTATGCGAGTTATTATTGCGCGATATTGCACATATACAATAGGATAAGTATTACTGTGCTTGTCCCTATTAGTGTGCTTTTGTATTTCGATAAATCATAAAGAAAACTAAAGAGCACAAATAAATAAAAAAAAATTTTTTTTTGTTAAGTTAAATTATTACGTTACCCTGAAGATAATATTTTTTGAATATTTATTAAAGTATTTTAAATATTTTTCGAAAAATATGAGGAATTATGTGAATCCAGTAATACGTACCACAAGATTTTAAGCTTGTCCCTATTAATGTGCCCTGTATTGGAGCTGAGAACACTGTGATATGAGTGTACTTTGAAATAAATATAATTGAAGTAATGATTTATGTAATATATATATTAACATAAATAATTAGCTTAAATTTATTACCTGTTTTAATAACTATATGTTAAAATGAGTCAAATGTATGGATAGGCACACAAATTGGGGCACACATTAATAAGGTTATCGCTGCCTTAAAGAATCACTAATAGGGACAAAAACATGTTTTCTATTTTTGTTAAAAACATAAAGTATTAACGTTATTTAAAGAAATATTATAAGAAAAAGAAGTAGTTGAAAAACCAATATTGATTGCAAGCAGATAAAATTAAAGCTACAATATTTAATAATTAATTCAATAATAAGCAAATTGACTAAAAGGTACATTAATAGGAACAGTTATTCTATCTAACAATTATGTCAATCGTTTCATTAACGAGCGAATTTCCGAAATCAATTATTTCGTCATTGACACGAGAAAACAAGATTCGAATGAATATGTTTCGGTTCCTTGATTTCATGTCGAATTATCTTGTAATTACTATCTCATAATAGATGCGCGCAATATTATGATCACTATTATACGTATTATATGATATCTATCTAATATATATGTGCTGTATCTATCTAATGTATATATATATATATATACAATAATATCTTCGACGTCCTTTACCAAATATTTAGAACAGTATTGAAATTCGCATAATAAAACTTATATTACTTATCAGAATTTAAATTTTTGTTTGCTGATTAAAAAATGATTTTTACTAAAAGAAATAATTCGCAATAAATTTCTGTTCTATTTGTGTATCATAGCACTTACCTCTGACGACCAGCCTTGCTGGTTCGGATGCTAACGCGTCCTGCGTAGTGAAATCACTGGCAGTTACTTGGCATTGCCAAAGTCCGTCATCGAATTCTAACGTGGCTGATCTGACCCACAACGAACAGTCACCGATGTCAGGCGAGCCCACCCACTCGTACTTTTTCAAATGCATACCTATTGGCTAAATATATAAAGAGAAGAATTTCATAAATTATTTCTATTATGATTTTCTTATGTATATATTGGTTACACTTTAATATTTCATTTATTACTGATTAAATAAAACCATAATTATATCGCTTGTTATATTAATATTTCATTCAAAAATTAATTAACAGGTCTAATTATTTCTGCAGTAATATGATAAAATAATTGAAAAATAAATATTTGAATATATACAGATGTGTAATATTTTATTTCGATACATTTTCTGATATAAAGGATCTTTTATATAAAATATTTACTTTTCCTTATCAGTTTTACACATTTTATATAAAATTATTATTTATTATTAAAATTATACAAAATATTTATTTTCCCTTAACAGTTGTAACGCAGAATGATGAGAAATATCGATTTAAAGGGAATAACCAAATGATTCCATTTATAATATCTGAAATACAATATCTCATATGCCTCGAGTCACAATGAATAATTGAGGGATATCAGAAAAACAAGCTTGCTTATCGAAGCAGCCATATTTATCGAATTCAAAAACATGTGTTATTAAAAACAATTGCAATAAAGTTCCGCGAGATTAATAGAAATCCCGATAATTTTTGCTAACAAATTTCCTAGATAATGATTCACGCACGTCAGCATCTTTCGATCGTTTAATCGGTGAGCTTCTCGTTACCGGAATCCTCTTCCGAGGTGCACCATGTTGCAGCAGCTCTCTGCCGTTAGTTGCTCTGCACGCTTCCTCCGAAATGAATCATCGGTTTCCACGGCCCCCGTGTCGGAGGCCGCTCGAGTCTTCTTTCTCGCGGATTAATTCACTGCAGCCGAGAAAGTGCGGCCCTAGCAAATTTCACAGTCATAATGTGGCCATAATTCAGCGATCGATTTTGCATGCGCCCACTTTTTAATCTCCCCTCCTCTCTTTTCGCCTTACAATAAGCCTTTTGTCTCTCGCTCGAGGAAGCTTTCTTGTATCTTTTCCCAAAGGTGTAATTAAGAATCGCAAATGTAGCAATCTTATGCTCATCTCAGCACTTTATATCTATTTTTACTTGTGTAAAGTAATTTTAGTCGGTCTCACCGCTGTCAATATTTATGATTAAATGTCCTGAAACTTTACAAGAATATCTGCTTGTACTTCTTCTTTTCTGGTGATAATAAATTGATTCTTGTATGCTTAGTCATCTATTCTTTTCTTTTATCCAGCTCCACGAGATATGTTATCGCGATGGCTATTATATACCGTGTATATCATCGGTGTATCAGTCGAGGTCAAATTGTTTTATCCATAAGTTTGTGGCAGCTTTGTTAGAACGTATAACGAAAAGGCTTCATCGTTTAAAGGTATTAGTCGGTTAATGAGTTTCCGTAATCCACCAGTATCCCACCAGTACCAGTAGCCCACTGTATTGAATTGGTGACGTACTGATGATGGAAGATATTGAGTTTGCCTTGCAAATTGCTTCTTTGCTTTTATTAAGTTAACTGATCCGATAAAAGAATATGAAAACATTTTAATGTGATTTCTCTCTCTCTCTCTCTCTCTCTCTCTCTCTCTCTCTCTCTTTCTTATAAATTATTACATAACAAAATATCGAACAAAATCTAATAAAAAACTGTATAATTATTTAATCCTAATCATATGTACAATAAAATGTAATTAAGGTTGTCATATGTACAATAAAATGTAATTGTAAATGTAATTAATAACGATAGCAAATCAATTTTAATTTAATTGAATTTCAAATTTATTTAATTTATTTTTGGATTTCTCTATTTTCCTAAAAAGAATAACGAATAGAAATAGTCTATAAAGAAATGTACAACTATGTGGCAGAGAATAAATTTCATTCCTTCTAAGTGTCTCGCTACTTTCAGAATGAAAATGCTACTCATGATATACTCAATCCAAGAAGCCAGATTCTTTTTACGTGGAATTCCCGCGCGTGGTGGCCGCTTTGAAGCGGACGAGTCCTTAACTTCGAGTTTCTCAGGGGATGCAATGAGAGCTCCGTTAACTACGATAGGACGCCGTCGTGCGACTATATTAGTAATGAGCGGAGCGGTGTTCCCAGGGGAATGCGCAGTTTATCACTCGGTGGCAGACACAATAATACAATGGCGAAATCCTGGCGAAGATTATTCGCGCTTAGACGAAGAGCGCAGGATATGCGCCCTCAGGACAAGAAGAATAATGAGTTTGCTGGCGCGTACTTCTGCCCAGTGTTAGAGTGAAACGACGTCTATTGCATACAAACAGCACAAATTAACATCCTAGGTCATTGTCAGATTAATATCGTATCATTCTCAAATAATCTCCTTTTCATTCTGTCGCATTACACAAAATGTCTACGTTATCTTAAACGCTTCAATCTTTCACAGTATAATTGAAGAAATGTTATAAGAACGCATAAACACTGTTACAGTTTTATTACAATAATATTTTATCTATAATATTGTATGTGTGTATATATATATATATATGTTATATACATATTTTAATTATGACAATGTAACATTTATGGAAACTCTGCTCAATTATCGAGATCCATTTTATTATTTTGAAGCTTATATAAAAATTAATTAATTAATTAATTCTTTGAATTTTCGTAAATTAACTTTTGTGAGCAGCATAGTTAATAATATAAAGTGATTTACTTGCAATTAAAATACGCGATGGTAAAATTAACCTAATTTCATAATTTTCTCTTCACAATAGACAGGCTATTATTAAAAGACAAGATTAATAAAAGAATAAAAAGCACATTCTATGTACCTTTTATTCCAAGTTTTATTCTCTTTTTTCGAAATGCACTGTGTTTCTTGCATCGAAATCACGTAAAAGTTACATGTATAATTGTCCAAACTATATCAAGTTGCACATTTCGTGCATATCTAACTTCTCTGATATCCTAAGAAAACCAAATCGCCGCAAATCAGTCGTTTCCCAAACATATATATACATCGTCGCTCTTACGTAGAAGCCACAAGACATTTTTCGAATGCACACCGAGAGGACATTCTTCCTTTCAGGAATCGAATATATCCTTTTTCTCTTCAACGAGGAGCCTGCAAATCCTCCCGAACAAACAACAAATTTTAAAGTTACGAATTTTATGGCCAGAAGGATATACCATCAGTGACAGGGCAAGCTTACAGCAAGAATTTCGTGGTTTCTTTTGAAAGAAAGGAAGGAAGAAAGAAAGAAAGAAAAAAAGAAAGAAAGAAACTGGCTGATTATACTGGTCGCGGTTTTGCACTATCGGTTTACGTCCTACGATCTATTTCGTTGCTCTCGAAGAGATTGCCACTGCGTCTGCATTACTTCGGAGCTCTCCCTCGTGTTATCGAGACCTTTGGCCCGAGGGTATGTACCCTGGCCATTTGCCGTAGTCGTGACTAAGTCTGTATTCGTCAGCGTGCTCGTGCCTACGATGGTTGCATTTACGTCTGTGTGCTGACGGGGTGGATGGGGGTGTGTCTGCGGGTGCATTACGTTGATTGCTGGTCGCGGCCTCTCCGGAGAACACAGAGAACATCGAAGAGGTTCGGCGAATTGAGGAGGGTAGAGGTGAAGATGGTTGGGAAGCAGGCAAGAAGAAAGAAAAAGGAAAGGAACCCTTCCTCTCTTCGGTAAGTAAGCGAATAGTACGTTGTATCCTCGACGCGTACGGATTTTAATCCTTTCAATGAACAACTGCGACTTCTCTGAACAGTTTTTCACGAATAATTCTCTGTTTTTAATCCTCACACTTTTTCATGTATTGTGTACCGCCTTTCATGAAGTTAATTTGGATGTTTATTCGTTTATGCACTTTTAATAACGTTATTAATCACATATATCACTCTTCTTTAATTTATAAATATTTCTTGCTATATGAAGATTAGAATTTTCAAATTTGATTTTAGTAACAAATTTACATTACGTAAAAAAAATAAGTGAAATTACTTAAATTCTGTCTTCCAAAAATAGCAATTTTCAAGAGAGAGTATAAATTCGATAAAAATGATCATAAATAGAATAATTTAAAAAAAGCATTTTAAAACTAAAATCTTTTTTCAGATCAGTACTTTAGATGACAATCTCAGTTTTTACGAAGTTGTATTTTTACGAATGATATAAATGGAACTCTGTTAAAAATTTTTATAAACTTTGCAAAGTTTCACAATGTGAATTAAAAATCGTATACAGCTTGCAACTTTCGAAAGAATAAACCTTTACTTTTAATTTGCATACTTTTTAATTGTTATGTTTTTTTACCGAGTTTTATTTAACATTAAAGCAAAAAGTCTTTTTGACTTTGACTGCTCACAAAAGACAAATGGAGTAGCACTCGATATTCTTTGATAAACGAATAAAATCTAAATTTTTTTTTTAAAGCGTAAATTTGATCGTAAAATCTCTTTACAATATGTGACGCGTTTGCTGCAAGAATCAAGCAAACGTTGTTTTAATCAAAGTTGCTTTGAACACAAAGAACATAATTACGTTAAGATCATAATGTTCTTAACGTTTTTCGCCCGGATATCAAGTTATATAATAACGTGTCAATCGTTTAATTTTAACCTTAATTTTAAACAAAGTTTTACATACAAAAAGTTTCTTTATATCGAAAATACGATAGGTGCATTTTAAAGAAAAAATTCAGATCTTTTATGTTTTTTGAAAGGTATCGAATGCTTAACTCCGTTTGTTTTCTATGAGACAAAGTTAAAAAGACACGTTTTGGTTTAATAAACAATTTAGTGAAACAAAATCGAGCAAGTACTCCACTCAAACTGAAGATAAAGATTCATTCTTTGAAAAGCTGTAAATTGTTTTCGTGTTCAATTTTTAATTTATATTATGAAACAAAGTTCGTAAAAAATTTTGAGATTTGATTGATCTTCATTTATAAATATATCCATGTAGCTCCATAAGAAATTAATCAGATTGTTATTTAAAGCGCCGATTTAAAGAGAAGAGACTTCGAACTTTAAAAATATTTTCTTAATCATCTCATTATAATGATTTTTCACGAAGTTACATTCTCTTGAAAATTGCCTGGAAGGCAGAATAAATGATCAATTAATTTTTTAATGTAGTATATAACATCGGAATATTATTCGAATAAAAATAAAATATCACAAAAGTATGCATTGATAACATAAAAAGAAGTCAACTTAACAAGTCAGATATTACCTATCTAGATATTTTAAAGTAGTAATCCGCGTTTCGCGTGCATAAAGTAAAAGAAAAATGAGTCCATTTTACAACGTTTAAGTGAAGAATGCGGTTGAAGCAATAATTTTCAGGAGAAGAATGGATAATTGGGTGGAGGTAAATCCCGCACATTTATTTCGCGAAAGTGATTTCGTGCCTTTGCAAGATTCCGTGATGAAACGTTTTCTCAAGTTGATCGTTCCTGTTAATGCACCTCTTGTTTTTTTTTTGCGTCTTCCAGTTCACGAAAATCACGTGCATGCAAAGAGATTTATCGACTAAGATCGGTCGAGATAGCACGCTTGAAATGCACCGTCTACGAATATATTGAAAACAAATATTAATGCGAAATTAATTCTCTAAGAATCTGCTGTTCTGCTGCTGCTTTTTACATAGTAGTGCATTAAAAGTCGAAAGGAAATCGAAAGCACCTCGTGTATTCACTGAAAATCGATTTAATGCGAATGACTGCTGTGGAATAAATGGCACACATATATACACATATAAGTAAAACGATAATTATAATATAAATGAATGAAAAAGGTCATATTCAGTCAAGGCGGGTCTTAGTGTCCAATAATATTTTTTTGTATAAATTTTTGTAATTTCCAATTCAAGCAAACGCATTGATTATTTGTCGGTCTTGAAATATAGTCTTTGGCTATATGGTATTCTGGTATAGTTAATTCTTATATTTAATCTTAAGTACAATCTTAATGTCATAAACCAATCGAAATATTTTAAGACATTATTTGAAATAAGAACAGACTATTGGTCAGTATTTATAGTTTATTTCAAGA
>Ga0157364_1001190_pt1 | contig 21389 bp, 24 predicted proteins | sample AttsexASBM2_FD_111476 | JGI IMG/M metagenome (GOLD analysis project Ga0157364, IMG submission 111476) | Fungus gardens microbial communities from leaf cutter ant in Ribeirão Preto, State of São Paulo, Brazil - Atta sexdens ASBM2 | ecosystem: Host-associated > Fungi > Mycelium > Unclassified ...
ATGAAACTTGTCTAAACAATATATCTAAAATATGAAAATTTGTTCAGTCTATTCTCTCTGTAAAACATTTCTTTAAAACGTATCTTATAATTTTCGTATTATAATAAATTTAAAAGAAAAAATGTATTTCCAAATAATATACATATAGAGAAACAAATTATTCATAACTCTAATAAGAGTGACATTTTTTATTTAATATTGTTTGTGATATTATATTATTATTATTACAACATTAAATTTTTCACTTTGATTTACGATATCCATTTAATGAAATGACAAATACTTGACTATTGGAATAGTTTATGTCACTCTGAAATCAATAATAAAATTCATAATGGTAAAAAATTTTTAAATAATATAAATTAATCAACTTACTTCAACAGTAACTCCTACAAGTGCATCAGAATTGCGATATAATTCTTTATGTAAAGATATCATGATGAATTGCATAAGAGTTTCTTGAGACCGAATAAAAGAAACGACATTCTTAATATTCACTTTATCTAATGCCGCGTCACCTTCGTCCATAATGAAAAACGGAATTTGCCTATAACTGTAAAGAAAAAAAGATTAAATAGATTGTAGGCCACACAGATTTTTGCATAACACGTAAGAAAATCAACCAATCACAGTTCCTCTTTTCCATGAAATGGAAAGAAAACATGAAAGAATTGTGATTGGCTAATCTCTAACACTCTATGCATTATGCATTATGCAAAAGTTTATGTTGCGGCCTTATGTTTTAACTCTCTTAGACTCATTTTCATAATATATGGTTACTTAAAAATTAATGGTTACCAACAGATTCATCAATGAAATTCATTCATGAATTTCTTGGTTATCTTTAATCTTTAGGTAATCATATATTGTGAAATTGAACCTTAATATTCAATCGTTATCTATATTTAATTGAAAGCATCCAAAAGCATGTAAAACGTTTCATTAATCTTAGGATTAAGATGTACCGTTGAATTGCAAATAATAATGCCAAACTAGCCATTGACTTTTCTCCATCAGATAAGTATTGCAATGGTTGAAAACCTTTATGCGGTGCTATGCAGTTATAAATTATATTGCCTGCATACGGTTCTTCGAGATTATCTGGTAAGATAATTGCTTGAGCCGATGTGTTATTAACCAAATTCTGTGTACAAAAATTAATCAAATAAAAATTGTAATGTACGCAAAAACAAACTACATAACGAACAAAATTTTGAAAACACACATAATTATAAATACTAACTTTATATATAAGATCTATTTCTGTACTAATGCGTTCCAGACAATCTGAAAACGATTTGTATCTTTTTGCCTTCACTGATTCAAATTGCATTTTTATTTCATCGTATTTATCACGATAGTTTCGAAGATTCGTATTTATTTTTTGCATCCGCTGCTTTATAATATCAATCTTTTCATCAATCTATATATTTATCCAAATATAGAGTTGAATTTTAAAAATATAAATCTAACATATAACATTAAACATATATATTGTGTAAATATTACATACTTTAAGATTTACTAAATCATCAAATTCATTCTCAATTTTCGTAATCTTCTCAATAAGTTGAAGTGCCATGTCTCGCAATTTTTCATTTGTAAAATTGCAGATTTCTTCAGGAAATTGCGAGAAATCAATTTTTGTTAATATTTCACAATCTCCTGACGATTCTATATTTGAACTTGAGCTACTTGTGAAAACGCTTTCTTCTAATCTACAATGTGTTTCTAACATTGGAATACTAATATCTTCCATCTGTAAAAATAATTGTATAAAAATCGTTAAAATAATTAAACACAATTAATATTGAGAAATCAAACCAATATTTAATAAGTTTGTAATAGATCTCTTATTTTTAGATTCTTTAAAAATTCGTAGACCTTGCATTCTTTAAGTATAATGTTGCATTCTATTTTTATCTGTCGTATTTTTCTCTGTACAGCAATGTGTGCTTTCTGAGCCTCCAAATATAATTTTCCATTAATGCTAATTTGCGATTTGTATTCAGCTAATTTTTTTGTCATATTATCCAAATCCTTTGCTACTTTTGTATAATTGTCCTTTAACTTCGACATTTTTGTTTCTTCTTGCTCAACTTTAATTTTTGCACGACATTCTTGCTGACACACTTTATTCCATTCTGTATCAGCATGTTCTACAGCTTGTTGCCATTTCAATACTTTATCTTTTCACATAAAATTCATATATATACATATATAACAATATTAATAATTACAGGTGATACTACTCAACAATAAAAAATAGGGAACACTGTTCGATCGCGCTCAAAATTGCGCAATATTTAGAATACCATAACTCAGTGAAAAATCATCACAAACAAAAAATCAAAAAAGTATTTAAAAGCTTGAAATCTCTACTTTTGAAATCGGTAATTGAAATTTCAATCTAACTGATCCTTTACGAAACAATACGGACACAAAACCCGTCAAATCTGAAAATTTTTTATAAACTTTACAAAAGTCTATAGCGTGAAGTAAGAATCACACAAAAATGTGATTTAAAGCAATCGAAAGAGTGAATCTTTACCTTTAATTTGCTTTTTTATTGAGCGTTGTACGTTTTTTTTTCATCATCCTGGTGAAAATTTTTCTCATAATTTTTATTCTCATAATTTTTTCTTATAATTTTACGAATGGAACATTTTTCAGAAATATTTAAAAATATTTAGAAAGTTTACATCTTCTCTCAAAATTTTTCTTACAAGTGAATTCTGAAATATTCTGAAATTTTTCATCTCATAATTTTAAAAATATTTAAATTTTTTAGATTTTATAATACTTCATCAGAAATTATACTTACAAAAAATAATAAAAATTTTACGATATTTCATAATTAACATATATGAAAAATTCTGAGAAAAGATTTTCTGAGAAATGTTTCAATTCGTATAAAAAAAGAGAGAAAATTATAAAATTATAGAAAAATTTTAAAAAATTATATGAAAAATTCTGAGAAAAATTTTTACCAAAGCAAGTTATTGAACGTTGAAGCAAAAATGACTTTTGCTTCAATGTTCAATAAAAAAGCAAATTAAAAATAAAGATTCATTCTTTTGCTGCTGCTGTACATCACATTTTTATATGATTTTTACTTCACTTCATAGACCTTTATAAAGTTTGTAAAAATTTTCAGATTTGACAGATATCCATTTGTCCGTATAGCTCCAAAAAGGATCAGTAGAATTGAAATATCAATTACCGATTTCAAAAGTAAAAATTTCAAGTGCATTTTTGATTTTTTGTCTGCGATGTTTTTTCACCGAGTTATGATATTCTGAATATTGCGCAATTTTGAGCGCGTTTGAAAATGTTCCTTATTTTTTGTTGGGTAGTGTATTAACAAAGATATTATTTGAAAATTTACTTTCTATATCATTCTCGTTTTCGAAGCGCAATTGATCTTTGATACGATTGTATTGTTGCTCAAGCTCTAATTGTCTCGTTTTTTTCTCTTGATAAATTCTAAAAATTGATGTTATTAAATTTATTTTCTTATACATATATGTATACCTAAATTAAATATCATACATTAAACTAAATTTCATACCGCAAATTATTTTTCTCATAGTAGCTAACATCCGGCACATTAATATCGTTACAAAAATCAACAAAGATTTCATTCTTAATTGAATTAATATATTTCTCCATATTTTTAATTTCTTCATTTCTTTTTTGCATATTGTCATCAATTACAACTATTGTCAGCTAAAAGTTTTGCGGATAATGAAAGTATCTTTCTTTACAGATTAATAAAAATTTTTAAGTTATATATGTATATAAATATATACATTAAAATACATACATTTAATGCAATTTTTTTTCTCTCAACCACGTCTAATTCCTTCTGTATCTCAACAATTTCATTTTCCTAAAAATGTAAATTTTATGTATTATTTGCTAACTAATTTGCTAACAAGTCGTACGTTTATAATAAAATTAAAATATAAACTATTCCTGTCTTTTAATTACACACAGTATCTTTTATATCTGTTTCTACATATTTATTTTGGCGTGTGAGTGCATTAATTTCTATATTAATTATATCAACTTCAGATTGCATAAGAGAAATTTTAGGTAAATTTCTGAGTTCTCGCATTAATTGTGCCTAAAAAAATTGTGCGAATTATATAAATTGTTATGTGTCACTTATTATATCAATCTCAGAAAAAATTTACAACCTTTTGTTCCATCAATGTTAGTATTCGTTGTTCGTCCCATTGTTTTGCTTTTACTATTAAATCAGCCAATCCTCCAGACATTAGACCATTTTTACGATAAAAACATCCGTCCAATGAGATACACTAAATGTGATAAATAATTTAATATAAATAAAATTAAAATGTAATAATAAATAAAATAATATAAAATACATGCGCATACGTGCGCGTCATGCATATTGTTTAGTTTCCTAAAATATTATTTTTAATATTTATTGTGTATTTAATATATATTGTGTTTTTATGTATATTATTTTATGTATATTATTACATCATATGCTTCCTGTTTATCATCAGGATATGCTAACATTTTTGCATGTTCATTAGTCTCGCAAACTAGAGTATTTTTAGTGACAAATAAAACTGCATTATTTATATGTGATGATGAAATATTCAATACATCATATAATAATTTAACATTTTGCGGTTCTTCTATAGCACTGTAATATATAACAATGTTATATGTTATATTATACAAAAAAAAATTTTTTTTCAAATTACATACCGTAATCTTTCATTTAAAATTATACTTTTTATTGAATCAAGTGGTAAAAATATTTCAAAGTCTATTTTATCTCGTTTTAAAAGTTGAATACACTGAATTGCTGTGCGCGTGGTATCAACGACAATGGCATTTATATATTGACCAAAAACTTTAGTTACAGCAACATTATAACGTGAATGAATAGGCTTACATAAATCAAATAAGCGACCATACTAAAAAATAAAATTATATTTTTTAACTTTTATAGATTATATTCATTATGATCATTATTTAAATTCTAGTAGTAATTAGTAAAAATACCACGCCAGAGTAAATCTGTTTCAACATATTAATTGTTTCATTTTTCTTATTCCTATGCAAAATACTATTCTTATCAATATCTGCCTCAGAAAACTCCTCTGTAATCTGTACAATATCATTCTCCAGATTTAACAATTTATTTCTTGTTTCAATAATTTTTTTATTTAATTCTTGTATTTTTGCTGTTTTTTCCATTAAAGTTGTTTTGGATTTGGTACTTGAATCTTGCAATTTTGTAAATCGCATTTCGAGATTCACTTTCTTTAATGTCATCTGCTTTTCTTTGTCCTCTAATTCTTTTTTACATCTATTTTCATTATCAAGTTTAGCCTGATCTTCTCGCTGATCATGCATCAAGCTTTTTATTTGTTTTACAGAATTCTGTGCTCGAAATTCAACTTCGTTCGTCAATTCCATGTAACGTTTAACCTTACGTATAAATTATTATATTAAGCAAAAATTTATTATAAAAATTTATTATAAAAAATGATAAAAAAACCAAAATATTTTTTTCCTAAATTATTATAGTATAGATTTATAGATATTATATAAGTGTTAACAGATATAACAACAGTACAGTATACCTGAGAGTTAGTGAGTTCTATAATACTCGTCTGTGACGCTTTTCTTAATTTTGTTAATTCATTGTTTATTCGTTCTAACTCATTATTTAATTCTTGGACGATTCGTTTGTTAGTATCGCGCGCTTTATTCGCACAGTCTAGAGATATGCGAGCGCTTTCACGTTTTTTCTGCCAATATAAAATGTTATCCTCGAAAATAATGTGTTCTGTCTTCCTCTGTTCAATAATATTTTTCATTTTCAGAATATCTTGTTCAATATCTTCGAGAGAACTGGATAATAACTTAAATTGCGATTTTGTATCTTCCAATAAAATTATCACGTTCTTCTTGTTGTGTAGGTACTGATCTATTTGCGATTTGATTTTTCTTTCCTTACCTTGTAAAAATGCAACTCTCCTCTTAATACGGAGCAATAGAACTAATTGATATTGTAATTTGTATTTATTCTGTAATGTTAAATAATTATTTTATCACGAGCATATGGAAGATACGAATAATAATATTTTTATAACAACATAAATAATTTATAAAGATTTTTACATATATTATAGATTGACAATAAATATGTAAGACATACATGTTGTTCTTTCAGTTTTAAATATTTGTCTGTTTCTGCTTTTTCCATAATGGCGTATTTCTTTTGAATTAATATCTGTTTTTTCAATTTATTCTCAAAATTTATTTTTTCTGTCATGTTCAAAAGTTCTAATTTTAATCTGTAAATTATTAATATAATTATAATCTATTATTAAAATCTAGTAAGGGAAAGTATCATTTTTTACCATTGGATCGTTTTATTTCTACATTTTTTTGTGTATTTCCTTTCATGATTACAATAATGATATCACACTCAAGAAAAAATTGATTGGATTGAACATTGAAATGAAGTTAATTAATCCTTATTCATCATATCGTTACGAAATGACTGACAATTATATTTCAATCATTTAAAAACTTATTCAGAGAGAGTTGCTGAACTTTAAATTAGTTTTTAAATGATCAAAGCATATATAACTGATAGCGATTTCATATTACTTTTTCATAATGTAAATAAGGATTGTATTAACTGTATTTCAAGTATATCAATTTTTTGAGTGTACCATCATTATTATAACTTTCGGTTTCAATAAAAAAAAACATACAAAAATGTAGAAATAAAAAAAGATCTGTGAACAATCGCGAAAAAGTGAAAGTTGTACTCTACTTTTATCAAATTTCACAGCAAATATTGAGTGCGTTCCGAATTACGCATGAAGCGCATGATGTATTGTTTTATCTTTTTTTATTAATTGGTAAACAACAAAGACAAATTCAACATGCATTTCATGCGTAATTCGGAACGTACCTATTATATCATCGATTAAGACGCCAAAGCGCATTTCACGCAGCGTCAAAGCGCTAGTTAAACAACTATCCCCACCTTGTGGTACGTTTTTCTTTCAAAAGTTGACAAAACGCCAGCCGCAAAAGTTCTGCTACTTTTTCATGGAGCGACAAATCGCTAATTCATTACATTTAATTCATGTATGAAACTGACAATTAATGCATTTCAAAGTGCGTTTAAACTGCTTTTAAAAATGCAATTTCAGTCGCAGCGTCAAAAAGCTAGCGGCTCTCTCCACTCTGCATGACATTGACTATAAGTTTCATAAGTTTCATAAATCATCGTTTTGCCGCTTAAAATTCGAAGATCTTTTTTGGGAAAACCACGCAGGGGAATAATTATAAGAAAAAAAAGAAGTTCGAAGAGACCCAATTAGCGAAAAGTAGACGTGTTTGAATTGTTTCCGACAATTAGTAATTTCGATCATTTCAAAAAATGAATTTCCGCAATGGCAGTGAACATTTTCTCTTATTTTCTAGTAATTTTGCAAATTAAATTTTCTTGTAATTTTCTTGTATTTTCTTTCTTTTTGCATAATTGCACATAATACCAGCATTCATTGTTTCCTAATCTTTTTAGTTATTACCGATAGTAATCTATTTTGCAATGTTGCGGACAAAACACTATCTGAGCAATTTAAACGCACTTTAAAACGCATTAATTGTTTCATATGAATTAAATATATAAAAAAAATTGTACATTAACGATTATATGAATCTACATCAATTAGCTGTTATTTCTTCATGAAAAAATAGCAGAACTTTAACGGCTGGCGTTTTGTCAACGGTTCTTTTGAAGAGAAAATATGCAATAAAGTAAAAGTAGTCGCTCAATTGTAGCTAACACTTTGACGCTGTGTGAAATTGCACCTTTAGAACAAAAATATACCTATCATAATCTGCTTTGTACTCATTTGAATTAGTAATCTTTTCAAACATTGCGGTCAGATCTTTCGGCTTTTTCATTGCAAAACATGCGATGTAACCTTGAGGTATCAAAAAGTTCTTTGCTTTTACGTCCAAACCCATTTCTCGCAATTCAGTCATATAATATATGTTCGTAACAATCTGCACGATAAGATTTATTAATATCAAGATTTATTAATATAAGTAAGAAAATAATTTAATGAGAAAATAATTTAACGAGTAAACAATGTTTTAAAATTCCACCTTGTCATCTATTTTGTATTGATAGGTTCCACCACTCCAAACTCCCCTTGTGAAACTCTTTTTCTTAATGCCATCTACAGCATTTATATTGAAAATCAATTTTACATACATAGGACTGTAACAGTAAACATTAATTATACATTTAAAAATTTATGACTCAAAATACTATAAGCTAATTCTTAAAAAATATAATTTATGAAGTTTTACTTTAAGTAATAATTTTTAAGATAATAAGGGTTTATATATATATATATATTACTTACAGATAACTAAATGTAATCTATATAATTAGTCATATTAAAACCCTTATATATCAGGAATTATTGCTTAAAATATAAATTATTGCTTAAAATATAAAATATAAATTAACAAATAATTTTTTTTACTTTTTTGAAAATTTTCTTACTTTAGCATTTTGAATCGCTAATTTTAGGACACCCTGTATAATTATGTATTATATAAAAATAAAAAAATAAAATATTGAATACGCATCTAAAAAATCTAATAGCATGACAGTAAAGTTAATTAAAAAATATACAATATAATATATTATAGGACCGTATATATGATAATACAAATTATAGAAATAAATGATTTAGCTGGATCTTAAATGTTTGTATAATAATAATTATGAATTTATATATATGTAGTCCTTTGAAACCGAGCCTCGATGGTCTAAAAGCTTATGATGCTCATCCGCAAAGAAAGAGATCCGGATTCGACTTCCGGCTGAGGTAATATTTTTCGCAATAAGAATTAATTATTTACAGATTTTAATATGTCATTTAGCATTATTAAGAGCGTTCGAAAATGCGAAAAAGCAAATTGTTAAATTATTAGTCAATTTAACTCGTGATATTACTGCGGTAGTTTAATAGAGTTAGCGTTTCAAGAATTATCGAAAAATCATTTCGGCGCGCATTTCAAAGGACTACGTACATATTCACACAGAATTATACAAGCATTTAAGATCGAGCTAAACCGTTTAAGATATAGATTTCTGAAAAAAAATATCTTTAATACCGTTCCATTGTTGATTCTCTAATAGAAATTCCGTAAATGAGTTCGCTGAGGTGTTTAACACGTAAAGCAGTCAACCCCTCCCCTAATGCAAAACTTATAGCGTCCACAATATTTGATTTTCCTAAAATGCACAAAGTATAATATTTTGATTTTAATATGAAAGGAATAAAAAAAATTTTATTAAAAGAAAATAAAAAATTTAATTTAATAAAAAAGATTTTAAAAGATTTTATTTTATCTTAAAATAATCTTATTTATAATTTTATTAAACTAAATAAAATAAAATAATAAATGTTGTTAAATTAAATATATATAATCTTAATAATTAATACATTAATAATTTTAATAAACAGTTAGAATATCCATTTATTTAATATATAATTATAACATATATACATTAATTAGATTTAACATATAATTATTTAAAAGTGGAGAAATAAAAACATTTAAACTAGAAAATAATTTTTTTTGTTTTAAATCAAATAAAATAAACGTTGTAGAAAACATAAGAATCTCACCGGCTCCATTTGGACCAATTATTGCTGTAAACGGCTGAATGGGACCGATTACTGTTTCTCCGCCGAACGACTTAAAGTTGGAAAGGACGATTCTATTTAAAGAAATCGACATTGTTAAAGTAAAATATTTATCAAATACGAATAGATCAAATGACCGTTGAAAATCTGAAAACTCAGAATTCGAAATAACAGGATTACCAATTTGCACATACCGAAGTGTTGAAGTCACATTGTGGGGAAGTGGTGTGCATTCCTGGGTTGCGTTCCAAAATTCAACTCTGTCGACTCGAGTATCATTTTATCTTTGTTGGTCACCGAATGTTGAATAAAGATACTCAGAGTTGACAGAGTTAAGTTTTGGAAATACAGTTTTTGGAATGCAGTTTGGAATCCTGAGTGGTGATGTAATTTTTTTCCCTTTTCTAGGAATGTGATAGAAAAATTTCTCCATTATTTTCGATGATAAAAATTTTCACTTTTCATATTCTTGGAAAGAAAGTTACATTATCTCTAATTAACTCTTTGTCGACAATGTGAAATTTTCATCCTTTAGGGCCATTCCACACAAACTTGCAGAAAATTATTCAATCATATTTCTGTCATAAAGACAAACATAAAATACGATTGGATGATTTTCTTTATATATATGTCTATGCAAGTTATGTGGAATGGTCCGCAGACTTTTGTATAAAAGAACTAATCAGAATCCTTTCTTTCTTTTTATTTCACAGAATAGAAGAACTTTAATTGGTTGATTTTTTATGTACTATGCGTTATGCGTACGCAAAAGTCTGTGCTGCGTTTTTTTGTCTATTCTGCACACTTAAATTTTAAATTAAACTTCCTGTAAAATCTGAAAATATTCTTAAATATTCATAAAAGCTCTAATAATAAGCTTTTATTTTAATTATGAATTTTATAAAAAGTAGAATTGTATTTTATTTTTTATAGATTTAAACTTATGTATCAAAATTCTTAATTAAAAAATTGATCATTTCTACCAATTACAATTAACTTTAATCTCGATTCAACTTGTTCTTTATCTTTTTCTAATTTTAATCAAAAAACTGTGACGTTAAAATCCAACCATTAACGGAGAGTTAACAAAATATTTCAAAATAGTTATACGTTTAAGAAATAAAAATAAAAATATTTCCAAAAATGAGATCGCGCAACATGAACGATGATAAACAAACAGATATTTAAAATATAATTATCACATTACTTATATATCAAGTAGAATACTCGCAGAATAGAATGTGTATTGTATGATAAATATATATTGTGTGATAAATTAAAATACACAAAAGCATAATGTTGTAAAATAAAATACTACTTCATTATTATTACTATTAATATTGTCAAAATACATGTAACAAATTCTTGTTAAAAAAAATACATGTTTTGCTAACACAATAAACCGTTTATTTTAGTACTCGTTTGCAAGTTTTTTATTAAAGTCAAGTTTTGAAGTTATTTACATTGTTCACAACACATCTTATGTCTCACACTCACAATTACAGTCACTCCTTTATTCTGACTTATAATATAGATGTACATGACCTGTATACGTAATTTATTAGAAAGTATAATAGCCAGAGTCTTACAATAATTTTAAAATAATAATAAAAAAACTTAAACAAATAGAAATAATAATACATTATTTGTAGTATTTATATTTTTCTTCTAAAACATAATTGAGAATTATCAATGGCGAATATATATATATATATAAAAAGAAAATGCTCTCTTTTAAATAATGAACATTTACGAAACGTGTGTAGGAGATGTAGTCAAGTCGAGCGTTAATACTTTGCTCTCCAAACATTCGCCTACCTATAATTCACATATAACAAATTTAATCGACTAAAATACTGACAAAGACATAAAATGATTTATGATCACAAAATTTACTTACATCCGGGCAAATTCCGATAAGTGCATCCGCGTGCGAATAAAATTCCTCTTTCAACGATATGACAATTGTCTGCAGCGAGCTTGTTTTGTCGCGAATGTAACTAGCCACTTTTCCTATATTAGTATTATCGAGAGCCGCATCGATTTCATCCAGAACAAAGAATGGTGCAGGCTGGAAACTATATAAGGAATATAAACGAACAATGAATTTTAATTGATCATTCATCATATTCGAATTATATCATCGATTTTATGTTCAAAATCAAAATATGAACCTGTGAATTGCAAATAACAAAGCCAGTGCAGCGACAGTTTTTTCTCCACCAGACAAATTGGACATTGGTTGAAACCGTTTGCCAGGAGCCACGCAATTATAATTAATGCCATCTAAATAAGGTTCTTCAGGATTTTCTGGTCCAAGGAATGCTTGAGCAGATTGATTCTTCGCTAGACTCTGAAACCATAATATACATAAAAATATACATATACATATAATAAAATATATTTATATTATAATATATAAATTATAAACTTATCTATACATGTATAGATTTTTACATAAATTTATTGCTTCACAAACCTTATAAATAGGATCAATCTCGTTCGCTACGTGTTCAAAACACGCCATGAATCTGTCATGTCGTTCTTTTTTCACTTTCTCGAATTGTGTCTTCGCTTTCTTTGCTTTTTTACGAGACTGCTCAAATTCTTCATTAGTCTCCTGTAATTTCTCTTTCGCTAAATATAATTTTTGAATTGCCTAAAAGAGAAAAAATTTCATGTCTTTATAACTTTTTACATTTATCGACATATCATTTCCAGTATATTGCGAACCTTCATATTTGGAGCTTGTATGCGCTGTATTGTATTTTGTAAATCATTGATTATTTTTGTTAGCTTATCAGTTGTCTTTTTGATATCCTCTTCTTCCACATCTTTCAGATTTTCGGGCAAAAGCGTATAGTCTATAGTAATTCTCTTTTCGCGTTCATACTGCTGTTGCGTACTTACTGATGAATCATTATTAATTTCACTTCCGTTCGTAGTGCTCGTTTCACCTGCTATATCTTCCATATTTCCGTACAGCATAGGTATTGCAATATCTTCCATCTGAATATTGATAAATACACTTAATAATTCAAAAAAATATACGTAATATTTATATGGTCAAATAATCTCATATTGAAGACTTAACAAACCTTGCATTGCATTAAGACAGCATGTCGTTCAGCCTTCTTCTGTTCAATCTTTGTTTCAATTGCGTTAAACTGCTTCTGAGCTGCTTGAATGTCTTTTGCGATGGTTCCTACTTCACGTCTAGCTTTACCGATTTCGTCTTCTTTCAGATCAACCTCCATTTTTTTAGCATTACGAGACGATTTCAATTGTTCCATTTGCTGCTCGTCATGATCGATCTCCGCTTTTTGATTAGATTCGGTTTGTTTTGCAGATTCCAATTTATCCTCTGCATCTTGCACCGCTCGTTCCCATCGTAAAACATTGCCTATATTATAAATAATATTAATATAATGCAAAAGCTAATCACACATATAGAATGTATAAAATAAAATAATATATTTTCACAGCATACTTTCTGTATCGCGCTGTTTCTCAAAATCCAATTGATTATAAATACGATTGCATTGGTTATCAAACTCCATTCTTTTCTTTGCTCTTTCTTGTTGCGATCTGGAATATTAATATACTTTAGTATCTAAATTTAAGATAATACTTATAAGACAATACTTATCTAATAATTCCTTCGTACCTTAATTCTCTTTCTTCATATTGACGGATATTGGAAACTCCTATCTGTTCACAAAAACTAGCAAACACGTCATCCTCAACATTGTTCATCTTTTCTTTAATGTTTTGTATTTCTTGATCCCTTTCAGCCATGGTTTTCTCGATAGCAGCTATTGCAGGCTGTGCATAGAAAATATTAAAATATTTTATTCAATTATGAATAAATATATGCATGCGATATATAAAATGTAAAGCTTACACCAAACATGTTTAACTCGTTTTGCAGACCATCTAATTCCACTTCAAGATCCGTAATTTGTTTTTGCTACAATAAAAATTGTATTCATTATTTTTTAAAATTATGTTGTACTTTTTAAAATTATTACATATGATGTCAAAACAATATGCACAAGGTAAGTAAAAAATCCAATAAAATATCATGAAAACAAAGCATTTTTGGAAAAAATGATTTAGACAAAAGTGTAGAGTTTAAAAGGATCTATACGCTGATTACATTCGTTTAATCTTGGTATCGTCAAATCAAGATCACATCGATTTTTTAAAACAGAAACCTGCATTTTTTATTGCATATTCTTGTAGATTTTAAGAACATACTATAATAAAATATTTTAAATACTTTTCAAGTTATAAGATTTGAAAGTTACAATACAATACCATCGGCGTTAGCATTACACGTCTGACCGATGGCTAAAACTTCTTGAATATTGTTCATGACTTGAATAACATTTGACAAGATTCTGACTATTGGAAATTGTTCCTCTTATTTTCAATTTTACATAAAAATTTTTAGTACAAAATTATGAAGAATAACTTCCAATGACCTTAATCTTAATAAATGTTATTCAGATCATGACTTTGAACAACATTTAAAAAATTTCAGTCATCGATTGGAATCTTCGATAATGCTAACACTGATGGTACTATACTTTCAAGCTTCATAATTCGAAAAGTAACTACATAATGAAAATTAACTTCAGTAGTGTTTTGAAAAGCTCTTGATATTAGTTATTAGATTCTGGAAGCAAAAATAGGGTGTCATTAAAAAAAAATCGAATCAACGCCACCCAAAATCAAACAGATGTGATCAGTAAATAAATCTTTTTAAACAAATCTTTTTAAACAACTTTTGTCTGAATCATTTTTCCCAAAAATATTTTATTTTCGAAATATTTCACAAGTCTTAAACTTTTTATTCACCCTGTGCACTCCAATATCCACATAAATCGAACATCTTAAATATTTCGTTTATTTTTAATAGTATAAAAAATGTTTTAAATGAAAGTGGAATAATTTCGAGAGGGACGTATTTTGGTAATGTTGTTTTTTTTCTAGGTGGAGGCTCGGAAAAAGATATAAAGGTCACCTCCACTTTTTAAAATAAAATTATGTGATTTTTTTTTTATATGATTCCTCTAATTATTTTGCATATAAAAATATTAAGATAAAGAGATATCAAAAAACTAATAGTTTACGAGACATTTTACTTTACTCTGATACATTTTGGCATAAAACATAAAATATCTCGTAAACTATTAATTTTTTGGTAACTATAGCTTAATACTTTTATGCACAGAATCAATTGATGTGGAAAAGAAAACACACAATTGCTATTAAAAAAAAAAACATAATTGCACATTGTAAATTGTATAATTTTTTTTAACAATTGTGTTTTCTGCACACCAATCGATTCATCTTATTATTTTGTGCATAAAAGTATTAGGGTATAGTTGCCAAAAAATGTATAGTTTATGAAATATTTTATGTTCCACGTCAAACTGTCAGAATAAAGTATAGAATATCTCGTAAACTATATATTTGTTTTTTTAATATGTATCTTAATATCTTTATATGCAGAATAATTTGAAGAATCATATTATATATCTAAAAAAAAAATCATATAATTCCGTTTAAAAAAGTGAAAATGACCTTCATATCTTTTGGCCTCCATCTAGAAAAAAAATGTGATCAAAATACATCCCTAAACCATTCTATTTTCATTTGAAACATTTTTTTATATCATTAAAAATAAGTGAAATATTCAAGATGATCGATTTGGAAGTGGACCACTCTGTATAATAATCGGGAAATGATTATTTTGTTTTATTACTTTTACAGTTATATTTTAAAATAACAATTTCATAATGATGTTGCAATTTTTTATATAATCATGACTAAACATTAAGGTTATGTTAAGGTTAAGAAAGTCACTTTGAAAAATAAATTCTCATCATTACGCTTCATTTATTGAAAAAAAAAAAAAAAAAAACTAAATAACAAGTAACACCCGGAGTAAAATTACTCCGTTACAAGTTACATTAAAAAGTAACAAGTTACAAATTGCGAGTTATTTTTTTCAGTAACGAATGACTTTTCAAACCCATTATAAGTAAACTATTGATTGTTTCAATTCTGATGTTACATTATCATCATAAAAAAATTGCAATGCTATTATCAAATCATTATTACAACAAGATAACTAAATAACTAAGTGAACAGTTACAGTAACTTCCTAATAATACTACTTACTGTTGCAGATAAGTCGCTTTTGTTATATTTTAGACGAGTCTCTAAACCACGTATTTGAGATTCAACCGTATTCAATTCAGATTCCTTGCGTGATTTTTTCAAAGATTCCCTCAGTTCTTCTGTTAATTTTTCCTATAAACAAAAATTAAAATATGTTTTTATCTTTATATTATATAGAAATAAAAATTACCTTTTGCGCCTTTAATTGAGACATTTGTTTTTCATCCCATCTTTTCGCTTTCTTTGCAAGATCCAAACTACCACCAGATATTATACCAGCTTTCTGATAAAATGTACCGTCTAATGCGACGCACTGTAAATATTTTACACATCATAGTTTAGTTATGATTTTATAGTTTAATTTAAATAATATATACTTACATCATATCTTGTTTTCTTGTCCATCTCATACGCTACTTTATTTGCATCTTCAGGTGTTTCACATACAAGAGCATTATTAGTTGCAAAGAGAACTGCTCTATCAATATCCTTCGGAGAAAAATGCAACACATCATACAATAATTTCACGTTTTTAGGTTCTTGTATATTACTGCAAAATAATATATAATATAAAATCACCATTATAAAGTTGAATATAAAAAACATAAAATGACAAAAAGTTAAAGACTATGTAATAATTTATTTATTTACCGAAGACGTTCTTTAAGTGGTTTAGCTTGTATGTAATCAAGTGGAAGAAATGTTTCCGGTTCGAGATACTGTTCCTTCAAATATTGGATACATTGTCTGGCAGTTTTCTCAGTATCTACCACAATAGCTTCCATGTATTTACCAAGTACTTTTGTAATTGCAACATTATACCGCTTGTGTATTGGTTCGCACATATTGTACATACGATCGTACTAAAGAAAAAAAAACAAATAAATCATTTCATTTCAATTTTAAAAAAGTAGCGAGAAGAGATAACGCACCACTCCAGGAAATAGACGTTTGAAATTCTCCACAATTTCTGTCTTTTTCTTGTTTCTAGATACTTCATGCTTATCAACTTTAGCATCACCAAGTTGCTCCGAAATGTTTTCCAACTCTCGCTGCAAATTTTGAATCTTATCTTTTGACGTGCCTACGTCGGATTGTAAGTCAGCTCTAAGCTTTTTCTGATCCTCCAACGCAGCTTCCGATGTTTTTATATGTTCCTCCAACTTTTCTACTCGTTTGAGTGCCTCATCTCGCATATGACCTTTCTGTTTATGCTTGTTTTCTATCTCGGTTTTTTTTCTACCTTCGTTGTCGAGCTTATCTTGGTCTGATTTTTGTTCGCGATTGATAGAATCAAGAAGTTGAAGATACCTCGCGGATTGTTTACCAGCTTCCTCTTTTAGACGATTATACTCCTGTACCTTAAAGTATTTTGTTAGTTAAACAATTGCAATTATTCATAAATAATTTGCATTTTATTAAATTGTAATTACGTTTTATTAAAAAAATAGTTATAAATTAAATAATGTGTTTTAAGATTTCACGAATATTACGTAATATTACGTAATTTATTTGTACCTGTTCATCTTCCAATTGCACATCTCTTCCTTGTAACTGTGATTGTCCTGCTATACTCGCTTCATAAGCAGCTTTAGCTTCTTCCACCTGACGCAATTCTTCTTGCAGTTCGTGTATATCTTTTTTATGAGCCTCGTCTGCAATACGCGCTTGTGCTAAAGATTTGCGTGCGGATTCCACTTTCTTCTGCATATGTGCAACCCGTTCTTTGGCTTTAATAAACGTCGGTCTCTTCTTTGTAATTTCTACTTCCACTTCCCTAATATCTTGCTCTATCTTAGCAAGATCTCTGGCCAATTTAGCGGCATCTTTTTTCTTCTCTTTCAATAATTCCTCAGCTTTTTCCTTCTTCTTCTCAACTTTTTCAATTTCGTGTTGTTTCTTCTTTTGAGTAACCTCTAAATTTTCAATATTCTTTTCATTATGAAATAATCGAAATAAGTGTAAATCTATTTGTTTTTCCACCTAAAAACAAAAAATAAATTTTGGTGATTGACAATTATATAAGTATATATAGACAAGAAAAATAAACAGTATAGAGGATGATAGTTAAGTACTCTAAAAGATTTCTAAGAGATGATTTCTCATACTAATCAATATAAAAACTTCACATGAATATCTGTATATTCAAAACAATCTAATTTCAAAGGTGTCAAAGTTGAAGGAAAAATTTCGAAAACCATTGAGTTATTTTGTCCAAATTTTGTGTATATTTAAAAGTAATATAAAAATTTCATCAAAATAACTAGAATAGTTTTCGAAATTTAAAAAAAAATAAAATTTTTCTTTCAACTTAAATATCGTTTATTATTTAATCTAAGCCGTTGAAGTTAAGTGTAACAGAGGTTTATCTTGATTTGTGTGAGGAATCACATCTTAAAATCTTTTAGATAACTCAATTATCACTTACTATATACTATTGTATATACTGTAAAATGGAATAGCTTTAGTACAAAATCGAAATATTTTTGGCTCAAGTTTTGACAATGTCCAGATAAACACAAGTCAACATCTAGAAAAGGCTTAAAATATTTTGAAAAATTTTGTCTGTATTTTGCATGTATTGTCGAGGTATTTTTTTAAATTTTGATCAGTTAATTTTATAATTTTAATATAATAATTTTAATTTTTTTCAACATATATGATATTAATTAAGGGGAATCTTCTCAGTGAAACATAAAATAAAAAATTAATAATTGTGATTAGTAGTTAAAAATATGTACTTTCATTTACAAAAAAAATTCGATCCTTGTAGTTCATATCTTTTCTAGAAAAAAGAAACATGAAAAATATTTTATGAAGCCAAAAAGATTCTATGCTCCCTTAACTATTATAGCAAAATCAAAACATATACGCACGTATTCTTCTTTGAGACGTTGATATTTTTCAGCCTCTTCTTTTTCTAATTTTGCTTCTTTTCTTTCGGCAGCAATTCCTTTCTTTTTTTGATATGAAAATTGAGTTTCTTCTTCAGCTTTTAGCATTTCTGTTTTTAGTCTACAATGTTATTTTTATCATTTACAAATATGTTTCAAGTACAATTACATATAGCAACATTTGAAACTTACCTTTCATATTCTGTTTTTAATGAACCAGAATTACTAATCTCCTCAAACAGAGCAGTGCGTTCTTTTGGATTTTTCATGGCTATAGATTCGACAGCACCTTGGAATACTAAAAAATTCTTTGCTTTAACATTAATACCAAGGTGCTCCAATTCATTAAGATAAACTTGACTGGTAACAACCTATGACAAAAATATTTTGAAGATCTTAAATGCAACTAAATAAAAGTTCAATTACAAAACTTACATTATTATTAATTCTGTGTTCAGAAGAAGAACCTTGTACTGAACGCATAAAGCTTTTTTCAGTTCCATTTTCTAACTCAAATACAGCTGTTACTGAAGCACTGTAATCAACAGAATAATTTACAGTTTTTATGTAATTCAATATGAAACATACAAATTATAATGTACAATTCCATAAATGAATACCATATATATATAGTTACCTTCGTGCTACTGGCATACCAATGGATGCACCATGAATCAGCTCGCTGAATCTTTTGACTCGTAGACTGCTAGTCTTTTCACCCATGACGAAACTGATGGCATCCATAAAATTAGACTTTCCTATAGCACACACGTTAACAATAACACATCACAGTCACATCTACTTATACCTTTCAACATATAATGCCATACCTGCATTCAGCGAACTCAATGATTGAATGAGTAACTTTTAGAAAATCAAGATATAACTGACTCAATAAATCTAGAAATGTATAACTATTCCTGATAAAAAAAACTATCATTTAAGCATTGCATTCGCTGAACGCACCATTGTTGACACACAGAATGATAACCTACCGGATCCATTGGGGCCAACTACAGCCGTAAATGACTTTAGCGGGCCGATAATAAGCTTTCCTTTATAAGATTTGAAATTGTCAACTTCAATATGCTTCAAAAACGCCGGCATCCTTGAAAATAATCAAATAAAACGCATAAAATCCGAAAGTAGCGCAATTGGCGCCACAAAACTTTCAATGTAAGCAAGCAACACCCCACAATGCCCCACAATATCCGAAATGCAAGGATACCATTTCAGGGACGGTTACGACAGCGCGATCAACGCCATCAGTCGGCGATCTAGCGCGACCAATAGCCATATACTTAAGTACTAGCATGAAATGATTTTCTTAGGCTGCGTTCAGATTTCCCACACCAGAAAGCGTTCAGATTCTTTAGGCCGGTATTTATAGTCAGATCTTATATTCAAGACATCTTAAATACGATCTTAAGAAGTCACGAACCATCAGAAGGCTGCATTAGCGTCTTAAGACATTAACATTACTTAAGATAGTCTTGAAATAAGACACGACTATGATTACCGGCCTTAGAATTCCTTTAGTGAGCGCTTATATGAAACGTTCAGACTCTATTCACCCAGAGGATGGAAAAATCATCCGGTTCCTTGAGGAGTGGAATGAATGTAGTGGTGCATTAAAGACTTTCTGTGCTATCCCAGTATGTTTGACGTGCATTTATACAAAAATTTAAATTTCTTGTTTGTTATAAAAAGTATAAATCATAATTCAAAGGAGACCAAATATTTAATTTATTAAATTTTATAGGTTGGGAAAACCTTAAAATATTGGTAAGATATTTATCTTATATCTTTTATCATTATTATATATATTTTGTATATATATTTTAAAGAGTTATATATAATTATATTAATTATATGTATAATTTATATTAAATCTGATATATTTACGTTACTATTTGCTGTAACCGATGCATATAGGACACTCTTATCTTAGAGTGCGTTCAGATTCCCCAACCACTCCGATATTTTTCGCTAGGTTCATTCAGTCACCCACCCAGGTTACGTTTCAAAATTTCCTCTCCGAGGAAGATTTTACTCTATGAGCTATAGTATATGTTACGTGTATATTTCGAGTAAAATTTTCCTCGGAGAGGAAGTTTTGGAACATAACTCCGGTAAGGAATCTGAACATACCCTTAAAGGAGCCTTTACTGTAATTGATTGTAACCACAGTATATACAGTAGCTCAATTCTCCTGGGGATCGATTGTATATCTTCACATGAGATGAAAATTACAAAAGTGAGTAAATTCACTAGAGTACTCATAATTTAATTGGTCAATACCTAGTAACCTTTGCTCACTTTTGTAATTTTCACCTCCTTTCAAAATCCATATCGACCTTTTGATTTTATATTGGCCAAAATAGAGTGCACATGCGTGAAATAAGTAAGTTGTTTCATCTCATTTTCTCCTGTTTTTATTTCTCTCTCTCTCTCTTTTATTTAAATGAGTGTTTCAATGTTCCACTTAGACCCGATTATTCCACCTTTTTGGTAAATTTTACCTGTTAGGTAAATCTGGCAATCCACGCATGTGGTTGAG
>Ga0157364_1001191_pt1 | contig 21380 bp, 12 predicted proteins | sample AttsexASBM2_FD_111476 | JGI IMG/M metagenome (GOLD analysis project Ga0157364, IMG submission 111476) | Fungus gardens microbial communities from leaf cutter ant in Ribeirão Preto, State of São Paulo, Brazil - Atta sexdens ASBM2 | ecosystem: Host-associated > Fungi > Mycelium > Unclassified ...
CCACACACACACACACACGCACGCACGCACGCACGCACGCACGCACGCACGCACGCACGCACGCACACGCACAGAGAAAATAAATGTTACAATAAAAATTACGATAAAAGCTGTAAATTTTGTATTTCATTATTATTTTGCAGATAGCTTAGCGTTACATTGTGGATTGTGTATCTCCGGACAGACCATTAGCGACTGTACTCGGGCTTTGAGGAATATTAATACTATTTCTAATCGTGTTGTGATTTTGCTTGGCTCGGTTGATGTTTATAATGTAAGTTAATTTGACTTTGCTCTATCTTTGTATACAGATTGATGACGCATACCAAGCAAACGTATACCAAGAATAAATTGAATATAAATATTATCCAATGTGTGAGACTTACTTAAATTTCAGAAAAAAATTGCAATATAGATATAGAAAGCCTTTGAATAAATTTAAATTTATTATTTGTTTGTGTCTGTAAAATACAATACAACTAGATTTTCATTAAATATTCGATCTTCTTCAGAACGCCACTTGCGAGGAAATGGTATACGATATGACGGAACTCTTGCAAGTTCTCCGGTCTAAGTTTCATCTTTCAAATACAGCCATTACTATCTGTACTCTTCCACCTTTGGCTAACCTCAGCATTTACGCTCATAAGAAACAAAGTATGGCGTTGCTTTCCTTCAACAATTGGATAAGATCTCTGACGGATGATCCGTCTAAAAGAGATCCATCTTTTATCAACTATTCTGTAATAGATTTATACGAAAAGTTCTGCTTTGATGAAACGTACGTCACAAACTATGATTGGTATCAAACGTAAGTACATCAGTAATCTAGTTTCTTCTAAATTTACAATCTTTTATATTTTTTTCATCTGTTTAATACTTTTATCATTATATACTGTTTATTATTTATATACTGTTTAATCCTTTCACTTGTTAAAATTAATTATTGCTTTAATTATCAAAATGTTTTAAAAGTTCTTAGATTATAATCGTTCAAAAATAAATTAATTTCTTGCAATGTAAATTTTTTATGAACGAAAAAATAAAAAAAATTTTTGATCTTACTTAAGTTTAAATAACATCATGTTCATAGAATTTTAATTTGAAGCTTGATTATGGAAAAGTATGATATTAAAAGAAATTTTATTGAAAAACAATTTTTAAATATGATGAATATACATATGATTTTGTAAATGTTCGTCTTTTATGTATAGTAAATAATCTTATATCTCATACAATACGTTTATTGGTGATTTTTAGTCAAGCGCGTAGAGTGTCCGGCACCAAACATTCCTATGTACTGTGGAACATGAAGGGACGGAAGCGAGCTATGAGCTTCATCTGCGAAGAGGAAGACACAGATCAATCCAGAAGTCCCAGCTCGTTGTCAATACAATGAGTTATCTGGGATCTTTCGTATATAAACGCCATACAAAAAAAGAAGCAGAACGGTACATCCTAGAGGCCTTATTCGTCATTCGGCGAAGAACGCTTTATTGAGGAACATCTAGGTGTACCCTCCTGCTTTCTTCGTAGATGTGTGCCTAAATATCGCAAACAAGTCCTGATTTATGTTTGAGACCATTCTGTCTATGAAGAAAAAAAATTGTATAACACCATCCGGATCAATCGTTTCATTGTCTAATATCTAATCGAGCAGCCATTTCGCATGAGAAATTAGTTCAACGAACAATGGCCGGATATATGGTCCCTGCTTTACTGCAAAGATATATAATAACTAAGCAGGGAGAAGTAATACATATGTTTTGTACACACATGTGTACAAGTATATAGTTTAAATATCTGTATTTTCAAATAGACGACAAGCTAATCGTCAGATTTAATTTCGTTTGTTCACGTGTCAAAGAAATGATTATTGACTTATATTTAGTCTGTTTTCAATTTACATAAGTATGATATCTCCTATTTGCGATTTAGAATTTATTCGATTCACGGCAACGGAAATGATTAAACAACAGTTCGATAACAAGCTCGTGTTTAAGTATTGAAAAAGTATAGTGTATTTTTATAATTAAATGCGGGTAATTTAAAAATGACACGCATACTTTTTTTAAAAAAAATCTTAACTTTTCCTAATAAATGGAGTGTACGAGCAAATTTTAATCGCATTCCTTGCCATATATTTAAGATTCATTTTTTTGCGATTACATATTTCCTATATATAGATTTCATTAATTATTAATATTCTTATATTCAATTTGATTATTTAATTATTTATATGTTCAATTTTAATTTTAAAACTGTTATAAATTCAAATTTAAATAGCAATTAATTGATGTAAAAGGTTCATAAATTTCTTTATCAATTTCTAAATATTACAATTATTATAGATTTAATAAAAGTCAATTATTTTCATTGTTAATAAATTAACGATCGTATTTTCATGAAACATGATCAAACGAAATTTAATAAATTACAATTATGTGATATATAAACTCTTACAAAAGAGATGTAATTATGAGAAGGAATATTTATAGAGGTGCAGATCACGTGTTTCTTTGTGTGTGTATACTTATTTAATTGTTTGAAATATTATCTTTTATAATGTATTTTAATAAGTGTTTTACATGTGTTTAATATGTGCAAGCAAGTTTAAAAAATATAATATTACATTAAAAAGAAATTGAATAGTAAATTAATTTCATAGTTCAAATGAAATTATTTAAAAATGATTATTATCATAATGCCAAATTTCAATTACGAAGAAAATTTATGGAATGAGCAAAATAATTGATTTTAAAAATCGTTTCTTTGATTAAGGCTGAGAGAGGAAGAATAGCCTTCATGATTCAAAGAATGGAGAATTTTTAATTCAAAATTTATAAATTAAAAATGTAGCGTCAAATCAATCAAAATTATCTTTAGGAATGAATGCGAGAGGTCTTTTAGCGGAAAGAAAAATATGTTTATTAATAAAATAAGACGTGCAATAAAAACATTGTGATAGTAATTGTTAGAGAATGTAAATGATATGAATAACACGCTATAGCTATATCTGTAAATTCTATTTGTAATTTTGATAAAAATGTATATGATAAATAGACGCGCGTCAATTGTAATGGGGTGCACGTATTGTGATCAATAAATCACGAATACATATATATAATTCATTTATCTTTCTTCTGTAAATCCCTCTTTAAACGATCATTATATAATTTGCGTTAGAGATTTTACAGAATAGAATTATAATATAAATTATTCTAGAAAATAATTAATTTATAATATAAATTATTCTAGAAAATAATTAATTTAAGCAGAAAGCTAAATCTTCTAATTAGAAATCAGAGATAATCTTTATCTACCTTTATAGACATTTTGGGTATTAAAAATATTATTAATAGTATTTTTAATATTGAAAATAAATGACTAACTAATCAGTATTAGTGTTAACTAAATTTTTATAAGGGTAATAAGTTAATAAAATTTTTTTTAATTTTCAGTAACTATTAAATAATTAATAATTTGTTAAAAAATTTAGCTTTAATTAAAAATCTTACACATCCTTTCTCAAAAATTATCATCATTTATGTGTCTTCTTTGATCATAAAATTATGAGAATACATATTCGATATATCTGTTTGGAAATAAGAATGAGTAAAAGAGAGAGGGAAATCTAAAATGTGGACATGCGCGGGAGTCATCCGGGAAGAGGGTAAAGTATAAAGTTTAGGTTTCAGACATTTCGGTTAGCCATCGTAGGGGATTGTATAGGAATTTATATTTGTAGGAAGATCGGGGAGAATAACAAAGTTATATCCGTGTAATGAAACAAAAAGGACGTTATAATATATAAGAACATTATAGTAAGTAATAATATGTTTAAAAAGGATTGGTTAGGAAATTAATCTAAGATGAAATATCTGGGAAAGAGATATATACGTTTAAAAAGAAATTATTGAGGTTAGGTTAATAGAAGAGATCAATCTTCTTAATTAAAATAATTATTGTATGTATGTATATAATTATGAAACATCTTATTTGACATAAATTAAGCGCAAAAATAAATGCAAATATTAATCTTTTTAACAAATACATATCATTTATCATCATTGTAAAATATTATTTAGACAAATTCATACAATTAATTTTTTGGTGTATTCTTCTTTTTATAAAAATTTTAATAATTAAGAAAATATAAGTAATTATATTCTAAATTTTATTTGAAAAAGTTCATTTTAGTGAAAAATATACTGTCTTCTACAAAATGGCCATATTTTTTAATATATAGGTTTGAATGTGCTTAGTATTTTATATATACTTTGTAAGAGATATACAATTTTTATACAAAAAATGTTAAATTTTATTTTTATTTACAACATAAATGATTCAAAAATATATGTGCAGATAAATATGAATGCAATTTCCACTGGTAATTACCTAAAGAGAGATCTGAGAGGTATGTTTGCTGTACGAAACAACTGTATTAGTGAAGAAACTGCATTCTGTAAACAAGATAATTTACAGCAGTCTTTGAATACACTGAATGAAGTAATGAGATAGTAATGACATAGCCAATAATCTTATTAGAATATGCTTATACTTGATATTGATTGATGTCTAAATTTATAGGAATTTGAATCATTCGGTATCTCATCGGTAACCATAAATAATGATTTGCAAACCTCAGAATCATTGAAAGACTTATCTGTACAAGTAATAAATGCTGCATGGAAAATGATACATAAACATAGATACTTAATGCGATTGCATGATCAATTGATTGATTTAAATCATAAAACTGTTAATGATAATGTTAATCTTAAGGTGAGTTTGCTTTTATTTAAAACATGAATATGTACTGAGACATTTTATATTATTCCACGCAGCACAGTAAAATGATTGGTAAGTATGTGGAAATTAAATATACTACTTAAGATATATTTTTAAATTGTAATGTGTAATTATAAATTTATTGATAGAATCATGTAAAGCGTCTGAAGGAAGATATACAAAAGAAAGAACATGTGATATGCAAAGCAGAGGAAAGAGAAAGAAGATTAAATGTTAAATGTGAGGATGCATCACGTAATCTGAAGCAGGAAAGAGACGAGGTATGATTTATTTAAAATAAAACTGATATTGATTGATTTGAATTTACAAAAATTAAAATATAATATCTGATTTACAGATACGAAAACTAAAGAAACAAATTCAGTTTAAAGAAACTCAACACGAGCATGAAATAAGAAGAATCACGCAGAGTAGTCAGAAGCTCCAAGAGCAGTTACAAAAGTCTGCTGGTTAGTTGATATCACATGTTTCAGTTATTAATTTTTTTTAAATGTGGTTTTGTTCTATATTTACAATAATATACAATATTATAATATATGGAATCTATCTGAATTTTAATTAGTTAATGAATAGCTTCTTCACTATTCTCAAATAAAATTGTCTTTGCACAACGATAAATGCAACCAGTTCAACTTTGTTGCGAATTGCTTAGTGGTCAGGGGCATTCAACTTGTTACATAATTATAGAAAATACTTTATATACAGAACATGGTTGATACTTAATGCATATCATCCCTAATAGTACAATTTATTAACAATATTGGTTTAATATATCTTCAATATACATTAATATTTAACGAATATATTGTCGTTGAATTGTGCTCATAGAGATGAATATGATCATAATTATATCGTATGTAATAAAATTCGAGAGATGTATAATGATTTTTATAGGTTCTTTTACACCAAAAGATAAATTATTACAAAAAATTCATGAGAAGGAGCTAATTTCATACAAACAAACTATTTGCCGTTTGGAAGAAAACAATAGGCATATGTTGGAAGAAATTAATAATCTGAAAGAAGCACTGGAATTACATCAAACTGGAATTGCTTTACATATTGAAGCATCTGGAGCTTGGACTAATGCAGATATTTGAGATATAATTGATATTTATAATTTATTTATAACTTGGACATACATGAAAAAGTGTGTATACTAAGAAGTGTGTATATTCCTAATAATACAGCAATACGGACTTTTGTAATAATATTGCTTTTTGTAAACAGAGCTTTAAGTATTTTGAATAAGTTTAATGTTAATTTGTATGTTAGAAAGATTTTGTTTAAAATTTTGTTTAAAATTTGAATGAAATAAAAGTGCTTTGTCATTTCCTAATTCATATATACATTTTGTTTTAACATAGATCTGTTCTCTTTATCTATTTTTTTCTTCTATACTTACAATTGTAATTAAATGAACAGTACATAATTATATTTTTGAAAGAATAAGATTATACAGGTCAATCAAAAAGAAACCGGACTAGGCCAATAAAAATTTGAATACTTACTTAATTGAATTTGGCTTTTTTAAAGGGTAGGTTCCTTTTACATATATAATTAATGTTAAACAAAGAATAGATTGAGGATTAAATGGAATAAGTGGAAGAATATTATCAAAATGTAACAAGAAAATAGCTTAAAAATTTGGCAAATTATATTTCCTCTATAGTTCATGAAGGAAAACCGATTGTAACAATACAACGCAATACTTATTTGATTTTTTGTTCTTCATAGAAAATACAAATATCATTATTTATCTAGTGTTATTATTGGATTTTTTTTGTTTCTCTTTATACTTCTTTATACAAAATTCTTTATATTATCATATGGAATCGCAGAATCCAGAAATGAATCCGAGTTTCTTGCTTAACAAGTAACTGTACTTTATCACTAAGTTATCCAGTGTCTATAGTATAATCACATGATTCAATGTCTAAAAATATGCTGTTTACATTTTTTTAAATTATTTTATATTTTGATCATAATATTGAATCGAGATTGACTTTTCACGAACCGATTTTATCTAGCCAGACTCAGATCATATATTAGTATTACAACATAGTAAAGGCATCAAAGATAGCGTATAAATATGAACTTTGTTAACAAGAAAATGTATATTGTGTTGACGCGGATAGGACACGAAGCCTGTCCGCTATTTATTGAACATTTGCAGTTGCCTGCTTTACAGACCGTATTGTTTCGAATCGTGAGAAATTCCGTGAGAGGTTCTCCACGCTGATCGTTTCCTGGATAAGCTATTTCATTCGGTAATCTGTTATCTGTACTATCAATGCTCCTTGAACTAAGCCTCAGAGTGCTTTTGCCATCTGCGCAAATGCCGTTTATCACAATGGCAGTCGTGGTGACCAAGTTCATGCTTACGTTCGAGAAAATGTTGTTTTTTACAATGGCGACATCGCCTTGGATAGACATTAATCCCGGTTTCTGCATTTCGAACTTGGAGCCAATGATCTCGATGTTTAAGAAATTGGCAAAATTCAAAGTTTCCATGACATTATACAGCTTGCTGTTCACTATGCGCAACTTCGTGCCCTTTTCGGAGACATTTAGACAGGACACTCGCTCGATCGTAACGTTCATCATAATGAAATGCGAAATATTGATGTAGGCAAACTCTTCCTCGAGAGTCTCGATAAGCGTATTCTCGATTGCAAGCGTGTCAATAGCTTTCAAGAACATGAACGTATGACTCGCTATCATCGGTATCCGACCAATGTTCGAGAGCTTTAACAGTTTCATATGACTTGACGAAAAAAAAACGTCAAAATTCAGACTACCACTGATATTTTGAACTATTACTTCCTCAATATTGCTTGCCTCCGGAAAACTGGAGTAATGAAGGTTCACCGAAACGCAGCCTGTGATCGACACGCTGAGAGTGTTTGTGTAATCGTATGCTTCTGGTAGAAAAAAATCCTAAAAAATTAAATCTAATTAAGAACACTATATCCTCAATTATTTCATGTCCACTTATTTTATATTCTTATGTATTTTACTTTAACATTTTTACGAAGAGGTAATTATCCACCACGTACACTGTAAACGATAATGTTATTTCAAAGTTAATAAAAAAAGTAGAACAAAAAAAGAAAGTCGCCGTAAAACTATTGAAGTGTTGAGATTTTTAGTCCTGCAAAATAAGTGAGAATGATAAACTAAATATCAGTTTAAATTATAAAATAAATCTGTTATTATTGGTAAGTGACTGTCTATGATCCTTATTAAAAGATAGATATATTGATAATTATATAGTTATATAGTTATAACATATGTTGATAATTATATAGTTATAACATTTTGTATATATAACATTATATCCATCCATGTTTAATCAATTGAATATCAGAATCAATTGAAAATGTTTTTAATGGGCAATTTTTGTAAAAGAAGTCGATGTTTCTTAAATAAAATAAACGAAAATATCCGTCGTATAGTTTTATTGCTTTTAAACAACAAATTTTAGAAAATTAATTTTATCCGTGTTAATAAAATACAACAATTAAGTTAATTGAGATTTAGTTGAAGTAACTTCGTTATTTATTGATGAATTGAACACTTTTTATTGTTACCAAATATAAAAAAATGTACTTATTTCATTTTAAATATAAAGAGTGTACGTACAGTCAACTGTAAAAATCAGATATTTTCTTATAGTTTTAGAAGTTCTATAAATATTCGACCAGTTTTGAAGTTATTGAAATTCTCGCCAAATATGATGTATCTTTTTATCTTAAATCTTACAATGTATATTGAAATTCTTCTCTTTTTATTATACTTAATTTAAAAAATTATACAATGCTAAAAAAGAGTACTCAAATTGGACTATAATTGAAAGTATAACTTCTTGTAATTCTTCTATTATCGTAAAAATATCTTTAATTCTAAACTAATTATTAACTACCTTATATATTTTTGCAAAAAAAACAATTGATATTCAATACGCTAATTGGCGATTTATTTCAAGATAGACCAATACATAAGCATTTGTTGAAACAAAATCAAAATAAGTGAAGTGCAGAGATTATGGCGATATGATATAGAGATGTTAATCAGTATACCTCATTACCGATACAATTACACGTAATCCACCTTTCATTATGAACTTGGCATTGTTCATTGATATTATTTGCAGTTGCGAACAATACTACAATGAATATTACAGCAAGTAGGGTCATTCCCATATTCAACGTACACGTTGTATCTGCACATAAAATCTCACCGTCGATTGTACTCATGCTAAAATTAAAAAGAGAAATGTTTCATTTCTGATTAATAAGAGTATATACACAATCGGATTATTCTATGATTAAAAGGGGCTTTTTCTTTTAAAATGGAAAATAAATGGTTTTTGATTAAACGACATGCATTACAAATAAATATTAATTATTTGCAATTAAATTAAAAGCGAGTATATTAATATGTTGATTGCTGAATATGAGTTATCTCGTAATTTTCGATGTACAGAGAGAAATAACGAATTATGAATTATCATGTAGCTGATATTTATAGAGTACAATATTAAATATGAATGCGCTCATAAATGTAATAAATGTGACAAATATAAATAAACGTGACAAATATAAATAAAAAATATTGTCTAAAATAGGAACAAAAAATTATCCTGTCACAGAACAGAATTTTTATTAATAAAAAGCAAACATTAATGCAAAAAGCTTTTACAACAGAATATATTTTTAGAGATAGTAATAAAATTTTACTATGAGTTTTGAAAAAAATAGATATAATTAAATAGCATATTAAAATATATATATAGTACACTTATATAATTTATATTTTAATATAAGTTATTATAATATAAGTACATTGAGTTTGATAGTAATAAACGATAACATATTTTTATATATATCTATTGTGGACAAAAAATGAAAAAGAAATGCTCTCACCATACTTTTGAATTTGACAGTTTTCCGTACGGTAAAACTAAATTTTCTAGATTTCCATTGTCGTCTTTGTGTTTAAAAACTGTTTTATCCGTGCCTTTTGCAATATTTTTTTTCAAGCTACTTTTGATATTAAATTTCAAATTTCTGATATGCTTCGGCGACGCTTCCCCGTCGGTGGATCCTCTTTTCAGGACGAATTCACTAGAACAACGAACACCACTTCCTCGATGTTGAACGTATCGTAACGATAGCAGGCAATGACTATTTCGGAGGTCGTTTTGCCGACAGATGAATCCACGGTCGAGTGCGCGATTAAGATAGACAGTTCTTTCGTACCGCTTTTTTATGGAGATTGACATGCGTGTACTGTTTGGTGAATATATTCCGGTGATTGTGAAGTTCTGCAGGGTTTGGTGCGCCAATTAGTATAGTGGGCCTGACAATGCCAGTATGCTTTTTTGTCGCATGATAAGACCGGAAGAACGCAGTCAGTTTGATAAAGAATATCTGAGAATTATTGTACGATAAATTGCGATATTATAATTGTTCTAATAATGTTATTCTATAAATGTCATTGTAATACAAACGTAGTGATTAGAAGCTATTTTAGAAGTTATTTTATAATTGTTGGCTTCAATGTTAGTGATTAATAATTATATACTGTAAAAATATTAGAAATTATCTTTTCTACATTTTTACATGATTATCATTAATGTAAAAATAAAAACACGTTATATTTAACAATATTATTTTAAATGTTTTGCAGCTTAAAACATTTATTTAGATGAATATTGTACTATATGCCACACATAGAAGGAATAATAAATACATCTTCAAATCATATATTTTACAAAGATTATGATTTTTATAGAAACTCTCTCTCTCTCTCTCTCTCTCTCTATATATATATATATATATATATATAAAATCCTACTCAAGCAGAACAACAAGTCATTATGATGTCAAAATGATTCCAAAATGATCATTAAAAATTATTTTTTAATCATTTCCGATTAAATTTAATGTCATTTTGACGTTGACTTGTTGTTTTGCTTTTAGATATATAATATAGTATATAATTGTTACAGGATAGTGAAAAATTTCTAATTGATATGCTTGTCAGAACCATTATGCAACGGCAAATTAAATTACAAATTAGTTAGTTTGTACTAATTTGCAATATCTATGATTCCCCGTATTAAGCGATTATACATGCGCGATGGAAATACAAAGAAAAAAAATCATGATGGATCAAGATGAGAAATTAAGCAATCCTTGTCTTTATAAATTTAATAATTCATTACTTGAAAATGACCAGAATAATATTCATGTTAATCAATATTAAGCGAATTACTAAACATTTTGATGAAAATAAAGGATGGAACATAAACCAAATATAAGGGGAGAATGACACAAACATAAATGAAATTCTAAGAAAGCTTAAATGATTGGCATAAAAGATAAGCGGTTTCTTCTTAAAATGCTTTCTTTTGTATCGATTTTTGTTTTCTGAGAGTTTTGTCTATGCTTCTGTCATTTTTCTTTTATATTTGGTTTACGCTCCGATTTTTATTTTCACCAGGATAGTGATGGATTGACTATTAGGTGGTGAAACTATTGGATTAAATTATTATTCTCTAGAATAAAAAAAGTACGATATAATTAAGCGAAAAATTAATATTTCAAAAATGCAATCTTTTTTTAAAAAATAAAACACATTTTTGATACATTTAATTTTTATAATATATGAAATATTTTTTGCAAGAATAGATAAATATTCTGTTTTTATTTTTATATCTAGGTCTTCGATTTCTGTCGCTCAGGTCAAAATGTTTGAATTGTCACTGCTATAAATCAATGAACAAGGACTTTAATATGCATTAAGATATGTCGCACGAAGCATTCAGATTATAAAGGATTACAACATCGCTCGTGATGCGGGAGAGACGGAAATACCAGACGCCACACACTAGTTGTGTGTATAAAAATATATTTACGATTTACATATATGCTAATATAGCACACTTTTATCGATGAGTGTCGAACAAAATTCGAGTATTCATGCACGCACACATACACACTCCTGCAACACACCGTACTGTTTTACTGGTATGAAGTCACGCACAACATGGTGATTTTTATGGTACCTAGCTTTTCGATTCGTGGAAATACACAATCAAGAAGTACATCTGTCTATATACGCGGCGGCAAGAAGATTGGCGCCGAGATTAATCTCATAATAATATTTACGATCGTTCTACGTAACGATTTTGCATCTGGCTGATCTAGCACCTCGCTCTTTCCAGATCGTTCCAAGTAAAAATGTTAAATAACGCGATACAATAGAGAAGATTTTTCAAATGAGAGACTTTTTTCTCGTTGTTGATGTTACAAACGAATAGCTAGAAAAACTATGGAAAAATTCTATTCGTGGAACAAGTAAGGTTTAATGTAAACTTCACACTGTACGTAGATTTGATGTATTAAAAATATGTACATATTTCACGATGTTTGTATTAAAAATTAATATTTAAATGTTATTAATTTACATAAAATAGTATCAGTAAATGATGTACATATATGTTAATCAAAGAAAGACGCTGTAAATATTATAATAGAACAATCCGGTTTGCTAACGTCGCGATTTAGTAACATTTTGAGCAACTGAATTGAGTAACAAATTTGTACACTTAAACTGTAAATCATGAGAGAATGCAAGTATTATCACATGAGTAAAAACAGAAAAAGAGAAGGAAATAAAGTGTCATGATGAATCAAATAAGCGAAATTGATCGATATTTATCGTGAGTAATGTTAAGTTCTAGAAAGTATTTGGTCTGAGGTACATTAAAATATTCGCTTCTGTTAGCTATTTAAACATTACTGAGTGCAATAATTACTCATTACTACAATTATATAATTTAATTGTATTAGTATTTACTATCTTACTCTGTACAAATTTAATTTAAAGACATAGCAATATATGACATAGATATCTTAAGGCACATTTTTATATTTAACGTAAAATATACCTGATTTTATATTTAATTTTATAGTCTCTTTTTATATTAAAATTATATTATACATATCACTAGATTGCAATTAGAATAGTAAATGTCATTCTGAAAATAAAATAAAAAAATTAAATGAAAAACATTAATTTTAAATATAAATATATATTTAAGATATATATATATATTTCTTATTTCTTCCGTTTAAAGAACATTAATAATTAAAAAAAAGACTATCCATGTTTGACGCTAAATAGACATTATAAATACGAAGATTCTAGTAAATTACGTTTTTTCCTTAGCGACTCGCTCAACTCGGGATTACAATTTCCCTAATAATTTCATGCGATTAATAATATTGTATGTATTGTTGATCCTCCTTGCTGGCTTGAGTCATAGTCTTGAGGGTTTGCTCGTGATGAATGTCGCGAGTTCTATTGCAATCAGTTCACAAAATGGAGCGGAAACCATCAAGGAGTGTTCCTAAATACTTCCGCAGAAATCAGTCTTATATAAAACCCATCATCGGATTTATTTCAATGTCTTTTTATCATTATCACGCTTTTTTGTAAAATATCCTCTTGATGGCTTCTTTCCTTTCTGTCAATACGAGCGCCAACGGCGTCTTTCCTTGCCGATTCTGTATGTTCGTCTGACCTCCAGCTTGTATTAAAAGTCGACAGACATCTTTCTGCTTTTCCAAGTCTACATTACTCGAAACCGCCGCGGCCATGTGCAACGGTGTGTTATACATGTAGTTGATCTCGTTCACAACATTCGAAGTAGCCTTGCGCAGCAATACCTATGAAAATGCGAAAAGTTTCAGCATAATTTGCGTAAATAGAAATCAACAATGTCATGAGTAGAATTTAATCTTGAGAGGAAGACTGCATATCAAATGAATCACCAGTGTGTTTAATAATGTGTTAAGGATTTATCCTAATCTACAATTTATTTTTAAAAACATTATATCTTTTGTCTACATATTTGCATCTCTTTTATTTTTTATCTGTTTGTAAATAATTAGCTTGTTTGTTTGTTTGATGAAATCATTGATTTTTGCAAGACAAGAAACTAAGTGCGACGTCTTGTTAGAAAAATTGTGTTTATAAGAGAGAAAGAGATAACTTTCTGTATGGAATATTATTAAATACAGGATAAAATGAAAAACAACGACGGATGTTGCAATCCCTTTCAAAAAAGAGACAATTATCTTACGTGTTATATAATATCTAAATGTGGTTGAGAAAAACGTGTCAAAATTGATTTTATTAACGCCTAATATAACTTGTTTTGTTATTTGTAATCAAATTGATAACACTGTCGACTGCATGTCAAAGATTATCGCGCGGAATTCTGGGTGAATAAGAGTGAATGGATCAATTACTTCTTGCTTTCAACTTCTTACTTTCTATAGCCATCTCTGATTGGTGGATCTTTCTACCGATTTTATCCACTAGTCGAGACATAAAAAAAAGAGATAAGAAATGAGTGAGCAGTTCATGTTTAATCACAAAACATTCGAATTATCACGCAATATGTTTCAGAAGATGCGCATTTTTTTCTAACTATAACTAAATTTGCTCTTTGAGCAAATTTAGAATTAAATCTTCTTTTAATAAAATTTTGATAGATTGTCTTTATAAATTTTGAATATTTTATATAATTAAATTTATTTTATCAATATTTAATAACAATATGCCATCTTAATAGCATTTAAATTATAAATTGCTCAATTAAAACTCATTTGAAATTAATTGGAAAATAAATCTATTTACATGCATTAGAATTAATTTGGAAAATCTCTTTGGATTTTAAAGTTGAAAAACTATTCAATGTTTCAAAACAATGTTTGCTGTTATTCTCGATATTATATCTTCTTCTTATTTTCTAAGAATCTCACAAGGTTTCTCATATCGATATTTGTAGCATTTCTTTTTAATTCCAAGAAGTGATATACATTGCAGACCGTATAAATATCATTTTATCCAATGAACCGATTATTACACGGATAACTTCACAATTTCATGGGTAATTGACGCGCGAAGCTGGAAAATCCCTCAGGTGGATTACCTTCACGAGTGCAGGATCGCAACTCAATGAGGCTGCCATATGTAAAGCAGTATCGCCGCATTTGCTTTCTTTGATTTTGATATTTGCTCCATTTTTCAAGAGAAGATCCGTTATGCCCAAGGACTTGACGCCTCGTCCGAAAGGATCGTGCGATTCAACTGCGATGTGAAGAGCGGTTCTCCCTGAAATGCATACGTATTTTTATTCTTGTATCGGATTTCTTGTGCAATTTCATGTTTCTTAATCTCATTCCTGTTTAACTAACCATCATAATTACACCTCGATAAATCGAACACGGGATTTCCTTGCACCGTTTTCAATGTTAACAGTTCCGCCAAGACCTCCCCGTGAGAATCGCCGCGTGCTACAACTGAATGTATCAGCGTGTCGCCCTGAAATAATAGAAATGACGATAAAAAAAATTGTCCGTATGAAATTATCTTTAATGTCTCTTGTTTAACCATGATTATATGCTTGTTTTTGTTTCAAAGTGATCATCATACGTCGTGTAAATATTCAGCGATTACATGAGTTGCAATTAGTCATTCAGAAATGTATTTATTAACGAATAACGTTCGCTGAAATAAGAGAGAATCTTTTCTATGTAATAGGAATTATTTCGTTTAAAGATTTGTCCACGAATGTAATATATATTTAATTAAAATGCAAACGCGTGACCAATTATTACATTAGAGTGCCTTAATAAATTGTACAAAAACGACCATTTTCGCATAGAAGAATCGTAAGAAAACTTACGCGCATATGATATAATCTTTGGTTAATATCGATCCCTTTCTGTATCATTGCAGCAGCTAGATATCCGGTGACATATGGCATTTCCGGACAATTCATAGCGGCCAAGTACAAAGCATCCTCGTTGCGATTATTCACCATTGATAGAGCACTCGGCAGGTTGCCCAATCTTTCGACCAATGGCACCAAATAAGCTTTTTTCTTTGTTAATTCCTCTGGATTGCCCACCAGGCACATTAGCGCTCTATTATACGCAAATATTTTAGCATAAAAGAGATAAAAAGGAAAATTTGAGAAAAGAGAAACAGTTTTTATTGCTATTTCTTCTTTTCAAAAGTTCGACATTAATTAGTTTTTATTATATTAACAATATTGCTACATCAAAAGAAGATTTAGCAGCATCAGTTAATTTATTTATATGCGATATGATGTACACTTTTTTTATACTCGTCTATTAAATTCAAAGCAAAACAAGTTTATTTAATATTATTAATAAAATAGAACGAGTTACTTACGTGTCACCATCCTCATCTGTGGCTGCTAGTTCCTCTATGGACTTTTTCAGCAGATTACTCATGGCTCTTTCCACTTCCTTAGGATGTAATCCTTCCTTCAGCCTCTCACTTGCTCTTACAGACGGTAAGTTTAACGAAGGCCACGGTACTATACCTCGATTCAAGTTCCTGTCGTGGCAATTGGGGTCGTTAACCACACTTCTTATCACTCATTCGCGCGAAAGCTGTATTATTTTAACACGAGGAGTGCATAGAAAAATGACAGTATTCAAAACTTTTATAATTTGATTTAAATTGAAAAGCAGTTTATTTGCGCAAATTAAAATTATATTGAGAAATTAAATTTTTTTAAAAAACATGCTTTAACACGCATGGGATTGCTACATTTGATTTATACTTAGATTCGTATTTTCTAATTGCTTAAAGATACCGGAAACATAAATATGCCATTGACTTAACTTAAACGGCTGATTTATCGCACATTTCTCGTTATCATCCGTTTCGTTGCGATATCTGCCATTAATTTTGATTACATAACTTCGTGGAAATAGAGAACATATGTTTCTTTTTTTTTTACATTTGCAAGCATCACGCGATTAAAACATATCTAGAATCATAAACACTGAAACTAATTTTGTCTTCGAGGAAAGAGAAGCTTTGTTTTGAAAAAGATATCATTTTTTTTTCAATTTCACGAAAAACTTTGAATATCGATTTAGATTCAGAATTAGTTTATACAATTTATTTCGAACTACTGTCATCTCTCTCGCTCGTTTACTTCATTTTTATATTTTCCTCACAATCATTTTATTTACCTCTGTGGATGGTTGGGTACAAACGAGGAGACCATCGTTGGTATTTGATAATCGCTGGGTACAAACGTGGACGGTGGCTGATCATATCTCTTTTCTCCACCGGCGGCATGAAAAATCGTGTACTCCTTCTGTGACGTCCTTAAGTTCGATTCAGATGTCTTCACGGATGTCTCATCGGTCAGTCCGAGTTCGTGCAGAGTATTCGCATCGTGCTGCAACACAACTGACGTGTCGACCTGGTTGTTCTTCGCGTGCGATTCGTAGAACCTTGGTTCCATGTTTGTAGCGTGACCGTTCACCGCGCGATTCACAAATGCACATCCTCCGGTACTCCCCTTGCTCGCGTAAACCGATACGAGATCGCTATTGATGGGCAGATCCCCAACTTGGATGGGGTCCGTGTTGGGTATACCCAAACAAACCTCCAGCTTTTCGCTTCGCATGCCGCTCCCAGGACATTCGCGCGATACAGGATTCACATCACTCCCCAATGTTTGCACGGATACACACCGGTCGTTATAGGCCGACGAGAAGCAAGAGGTGTTCGAAACAACCTGCGGCTCCTTCAATGTTTTGCCTTGCTTGTCCTCTTCTATGACCTGCTCTACGAGTTGGAGCAACGCGCAGTCGATTGTATCGCTGCTATTGACTATCGTTCCCGAAGACTCGTAGATACCTTTCCAACCGGAAAGTGATTCGCCAAGCTGTTCCTCAGTCTGATAATTAAGGGATGTCTGATAATTCGGGCTGGACACGTCGCTGTAAGATTGGTTGGACGAGGATGAGGAGGATAACGTTTGCGGCACACGATATGTCGATGCAACCTGCGAAGGAAGGTGTCCGATTAACTGAATCATCTGCCGAGAATTCGTTTCGTATTTGTACTTAGTCACGGAGGAGTAAGTGGCAACCGCTACATAAACTTATACTAGCTGTCAGGTAGCTATTTGAATATTTTATGAGACTCGTCAAACATGATAATAGGTGTTTTATGAGTGGAACAATGTAGTATGTTGGGTAAACTCAGTTTTAAATATTTAAACCTGTTATTACAAGTTTTGTGTGTGTGTGTGTGTGTATTCTTTTATTTTTACATGTATATGTGTTATTCAAAATATAAATTCTGACAATTCTCACAATTAATATAAAGAAAATTAATATCACTATCAAATAAGTAAATTGATATAATAGACAAAACAAGTAATATTCAACGTATAAAAAGATTTATAAAAGTGTGCAATCATAGTTTATTCATTTTAGAAAAAAATCGGAAAATCTGACCTACAGTGATAAAATAGACGAACTGCGTTGTATTTTAATTTGCGGTCGTATTTAATCTGCAATTCAGTTTAAATCTTTACGTGGATGGCGTGTGTAATATTACACATTTTTTTGAAGTGTGATAAACTGCAATCGCTCGCGTAAGACTTCAACGCCTTGTTTTACTTATTCTAGACATGCGGGTTTCGTCGAAGCGCTACTTATGCGCGCTCCTCATACATTTATGCAGATTATTGCGAACTTACCTGCGGTGAGCCGAGCGGACTGCCGATGACGTTGACGTGCATCTGCGGTGATTCCAAGTTCGTAGCGGAACCCGGTGATTGGGCGCGACTCGACGCCCGACTGTTCGACCTCGAGACGACGTAATTGTAGCTACTCGCTGGAGAATCGGACCAGGTTTTCGCGCCTGGCGAAGGAATCGAGTGACTGCCGGCATCTGAGAGCAATGCGGCTTGAAAACCGCCATGCGACAGGATGTCCATCAAGGACTCTTCTCCCGGATCGTCGACAACTATGGAGGGAAGTGCCGCGGTCTGAAATACGATTAAATCGGTTTTTATAAAGCGAGAAAACTCTTTTGCGTCGTATTGTTAGCGCTAATAGTTTTGGTCATCGACACTCATTTCAAATTTTCTTTTATCGAGGAATAATTATATAACATATAATTATATTAAAGTAATTATTATATATCATAATTAAAATAATTTTGTAATATAATAATCGATATATGTATAGGCAAAATCATTTATAATTTTTAATTAATTTCCTTTATTCATCATGTGCAATAATACTGAAAAAAAAATTTGCTGAATTTTAATTTGTTTCAATAATACCAATAAAATGCACTTTCAAATAAATATTTACTCAAAATAAAAAAGTTATGCTTAAATCAAATAAATATGTTTACATTAAGTAAATATTTCGTTAGTATTATTGAAACAAATATTTATTGAAATTTAATAAATTTTTTTTTAATGAAATAGAATTAAAAGTTTTTTTCTCGTGCAGATGAACCGAGGAAATTAAAATAGTATGTAATAATTATTTTTCGACTGTTTGAAATATTCAGTGCATTCAAATAGTATTTTATATACAATATGATTGCCGTCAAATGTTTATTATTAATATATAAAAAGTAGATTGATATATTAAAAATATCTTTTTTTTTATACTCTCTTTAGTGCAACTTTTGTGTAAATCTATCTACAAAAATGCGCTTCAATTAAGTCGCTACATTTAATGTGCGATACAATTTAAAAAAAAAAAATAATTTTATAAGAACATTATCATTGGTATAAAACGTAATTTAACAAAACTTACATCATTGTTAGAATCTCCGTTACGGAAAATATCTTTGTTATTCTCTTCGATCCAACTGGGTTCCATTCCCAAATTCATCGCTCCGATCAACGTCTGATTTCGACTCGAATCCGATAACTGATCTAAGCAAGGATTCAGTTTCTCACTGTAATCCTTGTTCCTTAAGATTTGCTCGGCAGTTTTATCATAGTCTACCGCGTAGGCGGCATCTGTGCCGTCGTTTGCACGCGTCATTTGTAGCCAGGTCATCATGGAGTAAGGATATGATAATGCTCGAGGAGATTGAAAATTGGGCTTGACTGGTCCTCGTTGAATTAGATCGGAATCGTCAGAATCATCTTGCTCCTGCTGTCTCGCCTGTTCGGACTCCGAATCGTCGTCCAGGGAATTTCCATCGTACAAAGGGTGGCATCGTTTCTTGTCGTCGCATATGTTAAGCGGCAAGCAGCCTTTATTGTCATCATTCGTAATGTTATCCTCGTTGTTGTTTATATCCTCGTTATCGGTATGACATCCTGATTTGCAGCTATTTCGATACTCCAGGTTATCCACGTTTTCGTTGCTGATTTGGCGCGTTCTGCCGACGTTCTCATTGGCATCTTTGTTGCGCGCAAGCCGCAAATTTTCGATCTTTTCGATTATATCTTCATATTTGGTTAGTTTTTCGCGAAAATCCTTGTCGAGATCAAAATTCTTGTCCGTGTCCGCGCTTGAGTGGCAGGACGTATCTGGGCTGATAGACATATCCTCGGATTCAGTTGATCTGGAATCTTCTTCCAAAGAGCTCACGGACGAGCAATCTGGAATTGAGACGCGTTGCAGTGTCCACTTTTCGATCCGGATCGGCGTAATTCGGCCAGAATGAGCCATGGTGTACTGCCTTGATTTTTCCTATATATATATCTTGTGTAATATAAATCGTAATAACTGCCAAAAAGAATTGATAAAAATTTTCACGCAGATGTGACCCCAAAAACGACGCAAATCTGTAAAATAAATAATAGTAAAAATAAATTTTATGAATTAAGAATAATTTCTTTTATTTTTTGATAATTTTTATAGATATTGTTAAATATAAAAATCATGCAAAAGATTAAGGTTTTAAATAATATTATTTTAATTCAATGTTTGTTATTACAATACTTATTACAATACTTATTACAATTTTATTTTTCATCAATCTTTAAAACATATAGAATTGAATATGTGCATTGTATATATAATTATAATATACTTTTAAAATTTATTTTAACAAAGTATTCCGAAATATTTACTTAAGGTTGTTTGTATATAAATTTAATTTCAATTTTTATATAAAATATCATTAATTCAAATATATTTTCTTCTTGGAAGTAATCAAATTGTAAGACTTTTGTATATAATACATAATATGTACCAAGTTACTTAAAATTAATCATAAAAATCTATTATAGCAAAAATTTTCAAAAATTTTTTTAGATAAATATTACTTTTAACAATAAATTTATTTATTACAATTGTGTTATTATTCAGTTTAAAAGATTATATTCTCATACTATGCAATAACACAAAAGAATTTCTTTCAGTATAATAATTCACGGTGTGTCAATTGTTTTAATTATTACCGAAAAATGTACTGATTAAGTGTGCTATTATGGTTGCTTTCTGTTTTCCACTATTGTACATGTTGATATCTTAGACTATGATGTATTTTGTTGCTGACAATTTTATCATTTGGTAGTTACTGTACATTAACATGTTTGTTACATATTCGACAGAAAATACATACTCACACAACACACACACACACACACACACACATACACACACACACACACACACACACACACACACACACACACACACACACACACACACACACACACACAC
>Ga0157364_1001192_pt1 | contig 21376 bp, 7 predicted proteins | sample AttsexASBM2_FD_111476 | JGI IMG/M metagenome (GOLD analysis project Ga0157364, IMG submission 111476) | Fungus gardens microbial communities from leaf cutter ant in Ribeirão Preto, State of São Paulo, Brazil - Atta sexdens ASBM2 | ecosystem: Host-associated > Fungi > Mycelium > Unclassified ...
TAAGCGCTAATATAAAAACACACTATATATAAAATATATCTATTAAAGCATAAGAGAAAGAAAGAAAGAAAGAGTGAGAGAGAGAGAGAGAGAGAGAGAGAGAGAGAGAGAGAGAGAGAGAGAGAGAGAGAAAGCAGTCTTACAAAGCTCGGTCCATAATACTAAGCTGGAACAGACAATCTGACACGAGTCACGGAGGAACTCTTTAGATCTAGTGACGTTTAGGAAACTGATACAGCCTCATTTCCACTATTACTATCTACTATCATGAGAGTACGTTCTTGTGTATGAACAGAATTGCAGCCACGCTTCTCCGACGGTTACGGATGACACCCAAAATGATACAGAATATTTCTCACAATGACTGATATTGATGTAGTTGATACTAGGGTGGCAGGACCAATCCACGTGACATCAATAACAGACTGCGACAACACGGTGAATGTCGGGAATTTGGAGTGGCTTGTTGTCTAACCGTGTTTATTGCCGGAGTCCTTCGTCCTCTCCATTTTTCAATCGGCTGTCCGGCGTCGGCATCGGCGTCGCTCTGTCCGACCGATTTTTTTTTATCGACGGCTGGCGACAGCCCTTTGCGAGCGGAATCCGAGCTATCGACGTCATCCATCCGTTCGGTGGATGCGACGAGGGATTTGTCTCGTAAGTCCCCGTGGGATCCCGGCCCGAGCACTCGTCGTCTATCGGTGGATCCGTGTAACGTGTCATCCCTTAGGTCGGTCCTGGTTACATGACGGGATGTATTACCACGAGAATAAATTTCACGGAATGTTGCAAGCGTTGGATTTTCGCCAGAGTGGTTAGTCTTGATAATTGCAGATTCTTATGAAACATAGATTTAGGGCAAGTTAACTTTTGAAAAAAATTATAGATATTCTCTGCTTTTTTTCTTTAATATAATACTGAATTTTTGCCTGGATGGAAATATTGTATAACGCAATGTAATTGAATTGTTTCTTATAAAAACCAAATAAGTCATTTTTTAAAATCTGGATTTTAGCATCAAACTGTTCTATCGTCCCATCATAAATAATTTTATTCCGACAAGAATTAAACAGAAAACAGAAAATATTAGAATTTAATATTTGTCAAAGATATTTTTGTGAAAAACAATTTGTAAAATTTTGTAAATAAAAAATAAAAAGCTTATTGCTTTAATATTTTAAAAAATAATATTTTCTGCTTCTTTTTATAATTTATTTATAAAAAAAGATAAAAGTAAAATGTAAAAATATAATAAAAATTTTATTATATGATAAATAGAATTTATTATATGATAAAAAATATAAAATTTCCACAAAAAATTGAGTCTAGAGGTTTCTTATTTTTTTTTTAGTGACAAGTCTAAAACTTTGTTCTTACCTACACTGGACAAAAATATACTAAATTTTAATAAATCATTTCTTTGAATAATATCAACTAAACATAAAGATATGTTTATTTGATATAAAAACCATTAATTTGATTTAACTATCATTTTTTATTAAATAAAACAAATTTATTAGGTAAACATTTATTTACCGTACATGTTTAGTTGGTATTATTCAAATAAATATTTATTAATATTAGTAAATTTTTTTTAGTGTATCATATGCTCAAAAAAAATTACTATAGTTATGCAGTAAATAGATTGAAGATGACAAGTTTCTTTATTTTCTGAAAATTTAACTTTTTAGAGTTGTTCAAAATTTTTGCGATAAAAGTTACAGTTGATAAAATTACTTAATACAAAAGAATATTAATACAAAACTTAATATTAATACAAAAGAAAATGTTTATATATATCAATTGGAGATAAAGTCTTATTTCAAGCTGAACTTTCGTAAGCGCATCGTACTAATTTGCTGAGAGCTTCGCAAATATAGCTTTTAATTTTCGAAACATAACGCGTAATTAAATAAAAATATGTAAATATAACGGAACGTAAAAGTATATGTAATTAACAAGAGAAATACTATCTCTCTTCTTGGATTGTTTATAAAAGAATTCTTGCTTTTCTCTTTCAGAAGCGCATAGCAAAGTTGCGAGAAGTTATTGACGATGCGCCGATAAGTGAATCTATCAATGTCGCGCGTGAACGGTAATAACTAGTACACCGTTCGACGTGTGTCCGCATATAGGATATATTTGAATCTATAATCACACATTCGTCCCACCTGTCAGCTGGCTCCGGTACGAATGACGTCCGCTGTCGAGTAACGTCTGCCAGCTGTATTGTCAGATTTACAGCATCAGGAAACTGACGCCGCGGAATTAACTAAGCGTATCTACGATGACACGAATATCACTGTCACGTGAAGCGCGGTTACGACACTGTCTTGTTACCTGTGATTACCAAGAAACATGAAAAAGAAGGATAACTCAGCGCAATATGCAAGTAACTTGATACAGGTTGTCCCAAAATTTGCATTTGATGTCGTCGCGTCCTCAATAACGTCTTACAGGACTTCTTCCTTTTCTTTTTAGTCTTTCATAGTTCATAGCAAGTAGCTAAATAATTTAATCGGCTTTTAATTAAGAATCTGTTACAGTGAAGTCCACTTAAAGTTCATTAAGAAATCAAAATATTCGATCGTCCTATATTCTCTCGCAGGAATGTGAAAAAAAAGGAATGCAAGAATCATGTGACTGTATTAATACATGCGACACTCAGAGCAGGCATATCTTCACAAATCAGACTGATCACCGTTCGGCTCATGAATAAATATTTCTCCGGACTTTATAATCACCCTATATTTCTATGCATATCTCTACCACGCTGTTATTATACTTCGATCCTGCTCGTCGTTCAGTCGGATGTTATATCCGATTACTACCTTTACGTTACAAAGCAGAGTGTCACGCCTCCGCCTTAAATGCTAATAACAAAAAGTTGAGCCATATGCTAGTAGAGTTTGCTAGGAGATAATGAAACAGATTAATCAGAGAAGAGGAAGGGAGATGATAGAAAAGGAGAAATAAAGAAGGAAGAGGAGAAAGAACAACACGCGCGGTAAATGAAACACTGGTGAAAGTGTTGTGTCAGGAGCGAAATACTTAGTCAAGGATGGTAAATTATTTGAATGCTGATAAATTTAACGATGAAAGGCTTATCTCTCGCGAAAGTTTGCGCTCTCACGCTCTCACATACGTGCCACCCGAAGTTTACCGGAAATTATTTATCGAGGAGTTTAAGTACACGTGATCCTCATGATGGAAATTCCGTTTTCGTAAATTTCATTAAAGACATTTTCATAAGCTTATTGGAGTAAGAGAAAAATCTCGTTTTGTGTACACGAGAAAAATATTCTGATTATATCAACGAGACGTATATAATAGTCATTTTGAGAGCAAACAGAATTTTTGATCGTAATTGGATTCGACATTTTATAACTAAAAGTCTATTTCATAGATTCAACTATAAGATTTCGGTTAGTATTTTGAATTCATTCTATAAAAATTTTAGTTATATTCACTAAACATTTTTTTTACTAAAAGATTATGCTGGTTTAATTAAATTTATTAATATTAATAAAACATTCTAATACACGGAAAATTTTTTCTTAGAGTTTACCCTGAAAATATGATAGTCATGAGACAACATTGTATTTCCAAGAATTTTAATATAAATCTCCCTCATTAATAAAACTACAATAAAGTATAAAATAAGTTTGATTAATTTTACTGAAATGCATAGTAAAAATCTTTAAAATATTGTTATTGTACCACAATCATATTTTCGGAATAAATTTTAAAACAAAATTCTTTCCGTGTATAATTGACAGAAATTATATATATTTAACAGGAAGGAATATTAATCATACTAATATTGGTAATTTCTAAAAAAAATTTTGATTTTCGTTCATTTTCGAAAAGATATACTGCTTGAATCTGTCAAATCAAATTTCCAATTTTTTTGCAAACGGATTTCTTTTTAATTTTGATATATTTATATCTATATTTATATCTTGTATTAACGAAAAGGAATTACTCGAGCTTATATCTATAATAATTTTTAAAAGAATTTTAGATTTGTTAATTTTCTAACAAATATACTGGTCAAATTTTCTAGATTTCCAATTTAAATTTTTCTTGAAGGTAAAGAAAGATATTTCAAAATGTATCTCGTTACATAATGCTTACAAAGAGAAGAAGAATGTAATTTTCTCTGAAATTTAGTATCAAAGTTTCTTAATGATGATAAATATTAAAATTACGAGGCGCATAAAGATACGTGTATTTTTTAAATAAAAATTAGAATCTATAGGCGAAGGAAGAATCGTTGTTAATTGTATTAAGATATGCCGAAGTGGAAAGAATAACTTTTGATCGCCTAATTAAACCCACCCTCTCGATCCCTCAAGATTCCTTTTAAGAGAAGGGAAGTTCCGTCTTGTTCCAATTAACTGCTAGTTAGACTTCACATTATCTTCGCGCAATCGCGCGCAAGGAGGAAGGGCGGAAAAGACCGCATGATGCTTACCATCCACCCTACCGTCAGACTCGTCATTGTACAGGCTGCATTTACATACGCAAATCCGGCCTGAACGGCCATGCAGAGTGGCAGACTCGAGTATTTCGAGTAGGTGCAAATGCAGCACATGCGAGAGTGCAGAAACAGTGGTAGTTACGCGAGTAGATTCTGACCTAACGCCGAGGGTGAAATAAATCCGAGAAGATTTGCACGCGAGGCTCGCTTTCTCTATCTTTCCCAGAGGAAACTAATTACCAAAATAACGTTTGCGTACGTTATTTACAAAAAAATAGACACGGTGGAAACGCTCTGTTTTGGTGCCAAAGTGATGCAACGCGAGTCGAAACATCGTGTTATTCTCTGTTAAAATAATTAAAATTTTCAAATATATAAATCTCTGAAATCTCTGAGTGTTGCTGTAAAAGAATGTATTTAATAAGGGAATTGTTCGTGCGCATTAACATTGGTTTAGCTCGCGTTCTTTACACGGTACATACATTTTAATTCTAAATAAACAAAATGTACATTTTTATCATTATTCTGTTTTATTTACACCGTACTCTATGCTCTATTTAAAAAATTAACAAATTAAAAACTGAAAACAGGTAATTCTAAATTTTCTTTTGAGATTTTTGTTATTGCAAAGGATATTAAACCATGTAACATTGAAATCAAGTTATTAATGCAAATAAGATTCGTTTAATTTATGTTAATTAAAAAGCATTAATTTCAAGGAACCAAAACGACATAACCAAAATAACAATAAAAAGAATGAAATTAAGTATTTTTTAGTAAAAATTATCCACATTTGGTAATAAGATAAATGTATCAGTAAACAGTAGTGGACATGACTTAATTATTAGACAAAAAAACAAAAATTTAAAATATTAAAAAACTTTTAATTATTTGTACGACTCTAAATAAGTTTATCTTACTAAAATTTAATAAATAACGAATTCATTTAAAGAAAATTGTCAGCTTCGAAAGGAGATTTTTACTTTGTCATATCATTTTTTCAAGAAGCTTTTATAAATTTTTTTTTAAAGTAAGTAAACATTTTTTAAAGTTAATTTTTTGTCTTCTATTTTTTGTCATTTGAAAATATATTTGCTATTTTTGCACAGAAATCAAGTGAATCTGTCAATTATTTTTTATAGAAAAAAAAAATTAGGAAATATATTTTTAAGCAGTAATAAATATAAAATAAAAAGTAATTTAAAAAAATATTCATTCACTTTTCCAAAACAAATTCTTAAAAACCTCCTAAAAAATAGTGCATCAAAATAGAAAACCCTATTAGGAATGGCTGATTATATGAAATCTATAACTATTTATTTCCTTTATGTCAATATTGGAAACTAGTATAATATTTAAAACAATCACTATTTGGCAAACTATTATTTAATTAAGCGTTAATTAATTTTGTTATTTATCTAATAATATAATATTTGTTCCATATAATCTGTTTTTTATGTATGCAAAACAAACTCATTTGATTCGGTGATACAAAATGTATGTCCGCTTTTACGCTAATTATAAGATTTATCTTTGTAAATGTTTTTGCCAATATTTTTGGTCGATTGCTTGTATTTTCTCTAAGGTCGTCTATAATACCGTCGCTTTCCCAAGATAACGGTCGCCAGAAAGAAGAGTAAAACGAAGAAGTCCGAGCTCTGTATTCTCCTTCGCAATTCCTGTGGATTCGCTGTTCGCTTTATCTGGCGCACACCGATGTACTCGGAAATTATTCATGAAATTTTCCAGAGGACAATGTAAACTTACCAAGACTTCAACCGGGATGTACCCGAAAGGTTTCCGAAAACACATAGGCTGCATTTCTGTGCACAAAAATCAAAAGAGAATTCTTCGCTCGCCGACACACATCTATTCATTTATTCATTCCCTACTTAATTTATAAATCGAATAAATCGTTAACTTTAATGTCACATTTTCATATTTTCAATATATATGAAATGAATATCCGTACATAATTGTACGTTAATAAGATTTCAAAGGAAGTGCATAAGCATTTATTCTTCAGAAATTAACTCCAAAACTCTAATTAGAATCATTTGTCGATCTCTTCACACATAATTATCTTGGTAAAGATAAAAGTAATATATAATAATATGCATGGAATACAATTTATCTTTTTATTTGTCACAAATTTGCGTACATACAGATTCAAATCTATATATACAAAACTATTTTATTTAAAAAATTATAATTATATTTAATGATGTTAATATAACATTATTTTTATTTCGTCTGCTTTGTCTACGAAAGCATATACACGTTTTATATTTTTTTACAATTTTATATTTTTATTACAGTTAAAAAATATATGTTAAAGTTTTACGTACTTCATATAGCCCAAAAAATTCATTCAAATTTTTATATTAATTTAATACATGCTGAACACAGAAAGTAACACAAAAAATATAATTATAAACAAATTGTGAAAGCATATTTTTTAAATAAAATATTTATACCTATATTAATAATAATAATATAGGTATAAATATTTATACCTATATTAATTTAATATTTAATATTATGTTAAATTATAAACATTTTATATAGACATTTTATTTATCTTAAAATTTACATTTTTAAACTACTGTATATTACATTTTCATGTTATTTGTTCTTTTACTGATATACATTGTATTATTTAAACACTAAGAAATACTTAACACAAAATATTCAAACAATTACATTATTATGTTAAATTACATTATTATGTTAAATTAACACCCGATATTAAAAATTATATTAAAAATTTAACACAAAAATTTTAACAAAGGATCAGTTTTGATAAAAAATATTTTCTAATGTATAAATAATAGAGTATTTAGATAAAATCTTTTATAGAGCTACTATTTTATAATATTTATTATTATTAAAATACAAAAATACAGTAAATACATATTTATATTCGTGACATTTCTGTCCTCTCTCATTTGTTTGCCCGTTTCATTTAGCATAGCGAAGAAAAGGAATAAAGCGTTTTGCTTGCAAGCCAAAACTTAGACACGCTTTAGATGATGGTGCACAGTCGACCGAGTCGTTCGTCCGGTCACCACCGGTTCCCTGGCTTAATATTACAGGGCACCCACGGCTGAAACTATCTCGAGTTACACGTGCGAGCGACTAAGCCAGTAAGTAGAGTCCATTACTACACAAGGGGTGTCCTGTGCGAGCTACACGCTCTTCATCTTCCTTAAATACTAGCAAAATAGTGAGTGCTGCTTCATCTTTAAAACATCAATCTTCTGTTCTGACGGAAGATATTTTACAAGACAACGTCGTAACTCGCGGAAATTTTTCGAGTCTTAGAGTTAAAAGATCTGTTTTTTTTTTTAAGAAGCTGCGTAGAAAGCAGCGATTAAATTCGTGAAGAAGAACTTAAAATAATCAAAGTTAGTTCAATGATAATATTGACAAAGCACGTGATTTTCGAGGCACCCTGTACTTGTCGTCATGATTTTCGCCTCCGTGGCGGAAAGGACGGAAAGGGACGAGTTGTGGGAATTGGGCGCGGGGTGAGTTGCTGACGGCGGTGGCGAAAGCGTACGTGCTCGCCGTGGAAAGGGTTGGCCATTATAGTTACCCCTTCAACGCTTTCCCCTTGGAAGGTGAGCCCAAGCGAAGTGGAAAGAGCGTTCTTTGGAGAGAGATTTCATGGAAACTTCTTGTCGGAGGACAGTTTCGCGTATCAAAGGCAATCCGAAATCGTTGACGAGATAAATGTAAATTGCGGATTCAAGAATCAAAAGAACGTTTATAAATTCTAACATTGTATTGATAATCAATTATCTCAAATAAGTATAACGAAATGCCAATATATATGATCAAAACTAGATCTTGATGTCTAATAATACTGCTATGAAAACATTTTTTAAAATACATTTTCCTTCCTCACAAAACTTCCTTCTTCCTTCATTAGAATAGTTGGAATTCATACGATATCTTTTGCATTATTTGTATATGAATCATTTAGGCCCGGTTTTTCATTACTTGATTAACTTGTGATTAGGCTTAACCTGATGTTTTATTCAATGGGATTTATCTGTGATGATGTCATGGATAAAGCCCATTGCGTGAAACATCAGGTTAAACTTAATCATAAGTTAACCAGATAATGAAAAACCGGACTTTATTTTATCTGTTTCAACATATAAATGGTTCTCGTCGTGGTAGAATCGCCACATAGGTAATATATGTTACTCACAATTGGAAAATTTGTGTTAAATTTAACATATTTCACGTATCCCAAATTTTTGTATTAATTTAACATAACATAAATGTGTTAACAAATAACATAAATATGTAAAAATTATGTAAATATTATGTAAAAATTAAAAAATATAATATTAACATAATTTGTAAACAAATTATGAAATATTTCTTTAGTAAAATTAGCCTCATATACAATCATCTTAAATTATATATAATATGTTAAATTAATTTGTTTCAATAAAATTAATATTTGCAATATTTTAAATGAATATTTTATTCATTTACAGAATTATATATATTACACTTAGAAGTTTTTATATATTAAAATATATTATTTTATATTAGTTATTTATTTACTCATAAATTATATTATTTTAATATTAAAAAAATTATAATGAATTAATATTATATATGAATACAACACAAAATGTTAAATTAATATAATTACATTATGTTAAATTAATACTTGGATATGTTATAAATTCAATTCAAACAAGGACTGGTTTTAATAAAATACAAAATGTTTTTTATTGTAGAAATATTATTAGACACTAAGATAACCTCGATATTTGACGATTTTTCTTTACTTATTTGGTTTGTTAACATAGCGGTCTAATTTAATTTATTACAGTCAAATATCTCTTATGACAATAAAAAAATTTAAGCAATGTAATATAATAATATAATTGGATAAGTTTATTACGTAATGGCAATTATATTAATGAATATTTATTATCAAATTATGTAATTAAATGTTTATTGTCATGATATAAATTACATTGTAGTTACAAAAAGGACCATTCTTCTGTGTTTAGTTGAGAATATTAATTTGTATGTAAAATTTCATACATAAATTAGTGAAATATCATCCTTTTGTAGACACACAGATGTGCATTCATCCGTTTCATAAACTTTCTTTCAATTTGAAATTGATCGAGTAAAAATCGCTATTAAATGGAATTATTCAGTGTAACGCGAAGCAAGTACTATCCAGGAATACGATTTGTATAAAAGGTCACTGACTCTCGGTCGCGCTTTTGTTCACAAAAGTTAATTACATCGAAATAATACGCGCGATGCATATGACATGAATGTTTACATTGCAACGACGCCGTCGGGGAAAGCCTTTTGGTGTACAAACAGTATTATGCGCTTTCTCTATCCGCCAAGATAGGTAATGGAAAATAGAAACGACGGAATACGTAACGGCGTTCTGACAGCAATTTCGTAATTTTTATAATTATATTGTAAATAAATTGTGAAGAGAAAATGCGGCTGACAAGCGATAAAAATACAACAGCCATGAAAATAAGAATATATAGAGCTCGATTTTTCATACTTTTCGAAAGGAGACTGAAAGCCGTAGCTAATAGAAATACAATGAAATGTCATCTTGTCCAATCTTTATTTATTGACTTAAAGTGAATAAAGCTTAGCCTCATATCATCAATCATCTTAAAAATTGATAAGGAAACAAAAAATAATTTCAAATAAAATTTGGCATATAAATAAATTTTTTTTTAAAGTGGATTTGGTTTTTGTGGGAAACCTTTCATTTAAGCATTTATACCATTCAGAATAAATGTCGAATAAATTATCTCTCATGATATCCGTCAAAGTGCATCGTAGAATGTAATTCGAACGATTTTTCCGGTTAAATTTGCGATTAAATTCCAAGGTGTGAGAAGGAAACCGTAGTTATTTAACGCCACTATAAAATCGCAGAAGAAGTGAACGCTCGCAAGCTTCTAGATGTCGAAGGAAAGTAATTGAAAGGATAGGAATGGGGACAATGAGACAAAGGAACGAAAGAGAGAAGAAGATAGAGAAATAGAAAGGGAAAGAGGAGAATAAGCTCGAACCGAAGCGGGAAAAGGCACAGCGGCCACTGCAATGAAAACACTGTACGGAGAATATTAAAGAGCCGAGTGCTTGGAACGACTGAACGCTCTTGTCCGATGATGTTTCCTGTAAAGTTTGCTGAGCAGGCTGGAGAGCTAGTTTCTAACGGAACGAAGCTCCTCTGAAACGACTGAGGGCAATAAAAGCTCACAAGTGAGGGTGGCAAGCCGCGTCGCGCGCGCGTCGGCAGATACCGGGAATAATGAACGTCGGCGAGCATAAAGCCTTGCTTAAAACGGTGTGCTTTACTAGTCGCACTGGATGCGACATTATTTCTGATGATGAAGCCGCTATGTGGCCGGCAGTGTCCTTCGCGGTACTCTGCGAGCCCAACAAATTAATTCTGTAGAATATCACGATATTCGACTAATTTGAGGGATTATCAGAAACTTAATTCTCCGGAATTGAAGATGAGTCTATTAGACTTGAGTGTCCAATTACAAATCACTTTGTAAAGATGATCAAACAATTTAATTTTTTTTATATTACATTGATAAAATTAGATTATTTTTTATTAAAATACATTTACAATTAATATTTATTCTTCTTCATATGAGTTATGTCATGGTTGGTTTTTTGAAATTAAAATTTTAGGTTACGATTAATACTTTATGGATTTATTAAAAAAAATTTTTTATTTGTTTGATTCTTATGGAAATTTTATATTTATTATTACTTCTATTTATTCTATAATATTTTACATTTTTCTTTTTTATAACATTAAAAATAATAAAGATAAAGAAGAAAATATTATTTAATGTATGAAATAATAATTTTTTTCACTTTTTATTCAAAAAATTTCACAAATTATTCTTAACAAGAACATTCTTTGTAAATAATGAATTCTTTATATTTTCTGTATTCTTTGATTTTTGCTGGAATAAAATTGTTCAATATAACGTCACTGATGGAGAACTATTTAGCCTGGAATGCTACCGTTAATGAATTATTTAGTATTGCTATCGATACGTAAATTTTATATATCAAGAAATAAGCCTTTCTTAAGAATACGTAACGGAGTCATTTTTACAAATGTGTTAATATTTACTTTAAACAAATTATATATATAAAAGTTGTGTCATAATATTCTTCTTATATCTTTTTGTTGAACAACGTATTTTTATAGTTTATTTTTTTGTTATTATTTTTATTGTTTTAAACTAAAATTTAAAAAACAACACAATAACAAAAATTAAAATTTTTTTGTATATGTATTTTAAGTAGGTTCAAAATAATTAATGCAAATTTCATTGCGATCGATTAGTTACAAAGATTTAGAGTAAATAAATATTTTGTTTAGTTACTGAATAACTAATGTTTGTATCTCAATGTAACTTTCTCTTTACATAAATATTCTGGAATTCATAAAATACTTATATAAAAAAAATTGAGATTTTTATCATTATTTTATAATACACTTCCATGTATTTCTATTACAGTACAAATTACAAAAATATTAATTTTTATTGAAATAATTTTTCATCCAGATGGAAAACTGTCTTTAATTTTTTTTATTATTTTTGCAAATGCAATTTAAGATATAATTGTAATATAATTGATTTTGACGTTTCAATTTCGAAGAGTTAATCGAGTATCAATTGTGGATAAAAATCATTTGACGCAGAAGATCTTGCAGGAAACTTTAAGATTGAACTTTTATGTAAATTCTGCAGTTATAATTTTAAAATTATATTAAGTCATAATTATTGCAAGAGTTTTCTCTCTCTCTCTCTCTCTCTCTCTCTCTCTCTCTATTTCTTTTACTATTTCTTTCTCTCTGTTTGTATATTTAAGATAATAAATTAGAATTGATTGAAAGGCGATAGGAAAACAACAGTGCAGTTAATCAGCCTCGATTCAGAAATGCAAGGCAATAAGCAATAAAGATATCTATAGCATTCGCGCGGAGTGTATTTTCGTTATCGCTGGGTGGAATCTAATGGGTTAGCATCGCTTGTTGTTCAAATTCCACGACGGTGGAACAACCGTCGCCATTCTCTGTCCTCGGCAAGAGTAATAATGTCTGCGGCGGGGGTGGTATGGCGAGGTCGGCGAAATAGACAACGCGCAAGGGCCAGTGGCGAGAGCGCCGACCGAGATGAAAGCTGAAAAGGGATGAGAAAGGATGGTAAGAGCTAACGTGGTCTCCTAATGGACGCCAAACAGGACAATGTTATACTAAAGCACGACACACACAATGTATACAAGATATCTTTGCTAGTTTCTCTCTCTCTCTCTCTCTCTCTCTCTCTCTCTCCTTCTCGCATACCCTTTTCTCTCTTTAAACCAATGTTTCCTTTTCGTTGAGAATCCGACGTTGCTCTATGATCTTATAAATGATTCGTAAACAAGCTTGCAAGAAGATTCTTTCCAAAGGTTATTGTATAAAGATTTCATCAATCTTTTAAAAATCTTGGAAGAATTTCATAATGTTAATTAGCGATATGAATTAATTTAATCACCCTAAAATAAAATAGAATAGAATATATGAACGTTTTAAAAAAATAGGAAGAGATAAATTAAGTGAAATTATTAAGAGTAAAAAAATACAATAAAACAATAGCAAGGAAATTAGGAAAAAAGAATATAGATTAAAAGAAAAAAAATAGAGTTGCTTATTTTAGATTGTTTGGAAACATCCAATCGTAATAATTAATATGCAATACGAATTAATTTAGCTACTCTAAAGTAAAGTACAGAATATATAAACATATAAATATGTGTATAAACGTTTTGAAGAAATGGGAAGAAACAAATTATATAAAATTATTAAGGATAAAAAAAACATTAAAGCAGTATGAGGAAATTAGAAGAGGATATATAGGTTAAAAGAGGAAAAAAAATAACTGAAGCTTTTTAGACAAGATAAATTAAGAAGAATGTGAAAAGAAAAAAACCAGAAATTTTTTTTGTGCGAAATAAAAGGAAGGATAGAATGAGTTTTTAAACGGTAATCGCTATTCAAGAGAAATTTTTATAATCGCTAGCATTGAACGTAGATATCTTATGAGAGAGAGAAGGGAGTATTATTCACGTAGTTGAAATAAATCCGGCTGATTCCGCAGAACGGCAACTGATGTCTAGGATACCGTTTCGAAACGTTTCGAGGTAATAATGTCTTTTCGAGTGGCTCTCCTTATCGAGGGTGTAGAATGTCCGGCCACTCAAAGTCGAGTTACACAGAACCCTCGCCGACACACAGAGCCCGAGTCTGGGGAAAATAAATGTCGACGAAGGACTGGGAAATAGGCAAGAAAGGAAGGCGTCTCGACTCTGGCGATTGCAAAGAAAACGCGCGACAAGGGGAAGTCCTGTCGGCGCGGTAGGAACGATATCACGAGAACGGCGTAAGGATTATCGCGTTGGTCGAATTTAAATGGCCTTTTCGGGGGAGGTAAAACGGGTGAATTTAATCGAATCAATCGAATCCAATTAAAGGTACTCTCGAGTGCGAGACCCGACTACTCTGCCTTTCGCCCTGAACCTCGTAAGACGTAACAGCTAACCATTTCGAGGCTCTCGATCCTAAACGGAGGCGAAGGAATGGTGGTATGAGAGAACGTGAGTAAAGGAAAGGGAAGAGGACAGGAGAAGGATAGAGTTTCCTGCTTAGAGGAGCTTTTCCTGTCTCGAATGGGAGACACGGCGCTCGCACATCCGGGCTTTTCTTGGGAGGACTCGCAATAGAACGTGACGGTGACAGAGGATGGCTCCGCGTAGAGGAATATCGGAGTTACGGTTGACAATGACGTGCCAAAATCACGATATCGACATCATGAATTTATCTCAATTTCGTTATTATTATGAATATTATCTATTCATTTTATATTCTCCGTTTTTAATATGAAAAAAACTGGAAGAAGTAGAAATACACGGAACAATTCCGCTGGAGTATTTTCACAGTAAAAAACATTTTATATTTATGTTAAAATCAGTCCTTCTTAAAATTTTTGTGTTGAATTTTTATCATATGTTAATTTAACGTAATGTAATTGAGTTATTTAAACATTTTGTTATACTGATATACAATATTTCTCAATGTTAAAATTTATAAATAAGTTAAATTAACACAAAGTAAATTTTACAAAACATAACTTCTAAAATAAATGAATAAAATGTTATTAATTAACATATTATCAATTTTATTGAAACAATATGTTTCTACAATTTGTTTTTAAATTGCGTTAAAGTGTTACATTCTTTATATCAATTTTTTTACGTAATATTTGTATTATGTTTTAATATTTGTCTTGTTGGATAGATCGCTAGTAAATGTATATATTGTAAAATGTATATATTAAGTTTAACATATATTTTTCAAGTGTGTAAAAAATTTAATTATATACAGATCTAAAAATAATTTTATTGGATCATTAAAATATAGTATAATTATGTAGAATACTCAAGCATGATGAGCAACGTTGCAAAAATGTAACATTCTGGTAACCGTCTTGAGGGTCCTACAAAATCATTTTAATGATCTAACAAAATTATATTATAGATCTGTATCTAGCTAAATTTTCAGGTAAACTCCAAAAACTGTTCTCTCCGTGTAACTGTAACAATTTTTTAATTTCTTTATTGTTTAGAGAATCATCTTGTTTATTTTATTTATTTTTATAAAAATTACTTTAACTCTTCTTTATACGAATTGTTTAGTTTGCACGGAAAGATCTTCACATTTGAAGTTCCATTTCTCAAAGACGTATCATGTATTGTTGTGTTAACGTCTCGATAAATCCTTCTCTTGCCATATCCTATAGCCACTTGCCTGTGATTATCCACCGTGGGAAACCGGAACGTGCACTTTCTTAAATTACTTTCGTTTTATTATAGTTACATTTCATCACGAGATATCCGCCGGTTTCGTTTGTTTCCGCCGTTACTTTATTACGCAACGAGAAACGAAATCTTTTATTAGAGTATAGATCCGCTATTTCTTTTCGATGCTTTCGTAATTTTATCATAATTTATGTCATAATACAATAACAAATTGTACCAGCGAAAGTTTAGTTTCTTTTGACTCTGCTTTATGTAGATATTAAGTAATTATATGTTTAAAAAAGATGTTTCTTCCTTCTTTATAGTATATATCTGAATATTTAGGAACGTTTACATTCAAAATTCTTCTTAAAGAGATTATATCAATAAGCATGATTAATTTCTATCCATTAAATGCATCAAAATTTCTTGATAATAGTAATAAATTTATTTATTTAGATCAGTCAATTTTTTGATGAAAAGAATATCTAATAAATAAACTAAACGTTTTATAGGTGTAATAAAAAATACCAATCAAACTTTAGAAGTCTACACAGTTCAAAATTTGTTTTCAAAACACATTTTACATGTCCAAAACGTTCCATAGGAAGTAACAAAAATATAATATAAAAAATAAACATAAAAAATGTAACACTAACAATTTGTAAATCGTCAGTGTAAGTAAATCGTGGAAGCACATTTCTTCGATAAAATTAACACTTATAATATGTTAAATTAATACATTTTATTAATTTATTATCAAATTTATGTTTTAAAATATATTTTTATATTCTTTATTCACTTATTCATAAATTGTGTTATTTTAATACTAAGAAATGTGTTAAATGTCAATATAACACAAAATAATCAAATAATCACAATCACATGTTAAACTAATACTTGAATTAAAAATTCAACACAAAAATTTTAGCAAGGACTAATTTTAATACAAAATGTTTTACTATATATATTAAGCATTCTAGTTATAAAATTGAGTCCATATTATGATAAAAAAATTTTATTTGGTCTCACCAAAAAGCATTCTATCACATACGTCTTAATTAAAACATTTTTTTAACGTATGACTTGATGTAATTTTAATATATATTTTATATATTATATCTTTCTCCCAATACATACTGCTCTTTTCAATGTTAACTCTGATATAAATTGTTATTTATTAATCTCTCTCTCTCTCTCTCTCTCTCTCTCTCTTTCTCTCTCTCTGCAGTATTATGATTAACGCATATTTTGTGCTGCTTTGAATCATGTCTCGCTCATGCGACGTCAATGGGTCCGGCGAGTGTACGCGCAAAACTTAGTGAAGGCACTGGTGCATTTTTAATTATTAATTAATGCCGCGTGGAGGGTAATGCCGTGGCTTAAAAGTTACCGCACGTAAACTCGCGGGAATGTTGTTCGCGCTTCTACAAAAGCACAAGGGCCTGCCATAAGGCCCTCATTAACCGTCTGACGCAAGCCGTTTTAACCATTAAATCCGCCAGACATATATTTTCCCTCCATCTTTCTTTTAATTCCTTACTTCTCATTTTTCCGTCGTATCTCACCTCCGCAAGACTGTTCCTCAGTTTATTGCCAGGCTTGACTTATGACCGTATAATAAGGAACAGCATCAGCATATTTAATTTTGACCGTAGTTCAGACTTCATCGTCGGCAAAGTAAACAGCTTATTAGAAAGCATGATATTTTTCAGGAATATTTTAAAAGAAATTGTATCAATTACTTGTCAGCGCTTAAAAATAGAAATTAATATACGAAGAATAATACACGAAGAAAAATTTTTTCTTAGAATTTACCCTGAAAATATGATAATCCTGGGACAATATTGTATTTTGAAAAATTTTATGTAAATTTTTCTCATTTATTAATAAAACTATAATAAAATATGAAATAAGATTAATTTTATTAAAGTGCTTGATAAAAATTTATAAAATATTGTATGTGCAACTATCATATTTTAAGAGTAAATTAAAAAAAAATTCTCTCCGTGTAGACTTTATAAATGCAAGATAAATCGCTCTTGTTATTTTATTGTAATGATATAATATTCAATAAAAAAAATAGGTAATAAAAGGCAAGAAAAGTGAGAGAAAGGGAGAGAGAGAGAGAAAAGCACGAGAGAAGAAAGCACAAGAGAAGAAAGCTTAGGAGAAGGAAGAACATGGATATGTTTGCAGAAGCAGATGGCCATTGTTGCGCTACGCGAATGTTGCGAATTTACTGACGACTTGCAAAAATATTATATAAAAAATAAACATAAAACATATTGAGTGTTCTACTGAAAACTCTCTGTGTGCTGTTATTTGTGACAAATACATACGTTAACTTTAACTTTTAATTGAGATGCAAATCAAATTTTGGCTTTCAATTAAAACTTGGAAGTTTTATTAGATTAGAAAAGTAATAAATATAAATAATTGATCTTTCCCCTTACTCTTATTTGATTACTGATATTATTTATTCAATTAAATTGTAAAGATTTATAGACTTCTGATCGATACCATTGCAGAACCAATTAAAAAAGTGTGATTTGTGTAAACTTGTAAATCTGATTAATTATTTTAATTAAATTTATTTGTGAGCCAACTCTTCAAAATATATGTATATATGTTCTGTTATCCAACATATATACATAAGTCTCATATCTGTTTCATTACAGTATTTTTACAATTTGTAGTAACGTGTCAAATGTGACCACGCTTTATTTATATTGAGAAGCGAAAAGCGAGACTTAATCTTAGGTGTAATTCGCAGTAAAATGCGGGTTATTCTCCGACGTGTCCGATCGAGGTCACTTGAAGTTGCGACGCGGATTAGTTCTCCGTGTGTAATCAGGGGAGAAATTACAACATGAGAATCCTCTGACCGCTGCGGTCAGTATGTAAGTGACTCGGTCAGCGGCCATTTCAATCCTTGATAGTATCGAGGATTCGGGAATTCTGTCCGTAACAACGCTGTATGAGCATAGCCGTTTACGCGGCTTCGCGCAATTTACATACCTTGACCAAATTACAGATGAACCGGATTTAACAATGAGATTATTCGTATTGTCGCCATCCTTTCTACTTGCTAACAAAATCGTCGCAATAGAATTGACCGAATTGATTAACGATTTAGCGAAGATATTTGATTGCGACAGAAAAGAAATAGGCTGTTAAATAATAAAAGAATATAATTTTTTATAAGTTTATTAATTTTGTACCTCTTTTGTACCTCTGGTCGTACATGTTTTACGAAACCAATTATAACTTTTAAACAAATAATCGTATCAACTTTTATTTCGATTTGTTTTAAAGAAGATTCGTGCTAAATGTAAAAAAAATCGCACGCTTTGAAATGTAATATTTTCAATAAAATATAGTTATCTAAACTATATTTTATTGAAAATAATCAAATTTTTGGATAATGAAGGATAACCGTATATTATGTCATATATTATGTGGAAAAATCATAAAATTAATACTAATTATATATTTAGTCTTATTTAAATATGATTATAACTTTAGTATTATTGATAAATATGTGTAATCGAAGTATGCGAAATCTACAATTCGTCACATTCACAGAACTTTTACCGTTTTAAATATATTTTAGGTTGAATAATCGTGTGTGTGTTTGTACGTGTATGTATTACGATATATATCTAAAAATCCAAACTCATATTTTAAATATACGGATATTTCAGCTTTTCCTGACTGCCATTTCGAATCAATTTTGAATTTATATTTTGATAGTAAATTTGAGATCAGTATAAAAAAAAACTTATAAAAGTCTTTATATGAAACACACTTCTTTTGAATAATCATATTCTTAACTATAAATTAGTATTTTCATTAATATTTTTGATTAGATCTATAAAACTTTTAATACTCACTAGACATTTTTTTCAATGAAAGATTATGACTGACCTAAATAAATAAATACAATATCTATAATATATTATTAAGAAATTCTGAACATATTCAATAAAAAGAAATTAATTATTTAATAATTTTTAAAAAAGAAATTTGATTAATTTTTTTCTCAACAGATATACTGATTGAATCTATCAGATTTCCAATTTATATATTTAGATTTTTTCCAATGTGTATAGGAAAAATTCCTAGTAAAGAAAGCTATTTTAAGATCTTCGACATATTTATATAAAACTCAATTCAAAATAAATATTTAAAAATCGAATTAAATTTAATTCAAAACTAATTAAATTGTGATGATCGCCTCCAAACGGTATTAAAACTTAAAATTCCGATATTGAATTAGTATCGCTTTTAAATAAACTTATCCTCGAAATGTGACAAAAGCAAAAGTGCAGAAGCTTTCCTCTGATTATGTTTCTGTAAAGAGGAAGCTCTTTAATAACGTGAAACGCGGAAAGGAAATTTTATTCCAGAGAGAGCTCTAAAGATCCTTATCGATTCGACAGAAAGAAGGATATTAATATTTTATAAAACGACTGGTAAGTGGTAGTGAATTCCAGCCCTCGTTACATGGAAAATAGAGTACTGTTTTCAGCTACTATAAACTGCGAACATTCTTCTTGATTGATAATATTACGAATATTATATCATAATTAATATTATAATTATAATTATTATTATATTATTGATATTATTGATATTATGATTATTATATCAAGAATAATTGCATTTTGAAATTATCTCCTTACTTACAATTAGCTAAAATTACTTTTTTTATATCACTTTTTTCCTTTTTATCATTTTATGTTAATCACATTTATTCCAATTCTGAGAGGATTTCGTTCTGTGATAGTAAATTAAAGAGAGAGAGAGAGAGAGAGAGAGAGAGAGAGAGAGAGAGAGAGAGAGAGAGAGAGAGAAAGAGAGCAGTTCTTCCGTTTAATATATATAGTCTCTTGTACTTCCATAACGTAGGATAATCCGTGTTTGAGTACGAGAAGATAATGTTGTCAAAAGTGGAAATCCTGAAGAAGTTTTCGCATCCTCCCAAGTGGGTGTTTTGTACAAGGCGCCCAAAATCTACTTCCACTTTCGACTTTTCACAAAACGCGCAACAAACTTATCCCCGTTACACACCGTGAGAGACGAAGTGAGATATGGATGACACTGCCTGTGCAATCGTGTGCCTTTCGTGTGCAGCGGAACGTAAGTAGACTTGAAAATCGCATTTTCAAAAGACGAGAGGAAAGGAAAAAGGAACATCTTCGAGAAATTTCTTGAAATCGTTCCATTTTTATAGCTTGTTTCCTTTTATTTTTAAATTTTCGTAATTCATACACGACTAATTGCCTCTTTTTAAAATTAATTTTTGATAGTTTGACTGATGATATATGTTAAAACAACTTTTATACTTTTTATACCTTTTTTTGACAATTTTAAATTTAAGAAAATTTTACTTAAACATGGACTTTCCGAAGCTGTGTGACGTGTCGTCTGTGCGTCTATCACGCGTTCACGCATTAAATTCTCTCGGTCTACCAAGCAGAATCATCCGATAGAGTCGTTGAAGCGTCATTCGACTTTGCATTCTTGGGAAAATATAAAAGCCCATCCATCGTCTTTACGTAAGAGTTATATTACATAAATGAAAAAAATCGGTTTCAAATAAAAAAGAATGCAATGTTAGAGTGCGACATCAATGTTTCTCATAAAAGCGTACATTTATATCGCTGTATTATCTAAAATCTTTGGAGTGGAATTTATCTTTAAAGAGTGAAATATTACTCTTAAAAATGGACAATTGAGCCACTCTTTTTCAACATTGGTTCAATTATCATTCTTTAGAAAATTAAATTTCACTCTCAAGATTTTATATAAAAAGTAGACAAGCGTTTTTTAATATTTTCTAATTCATTTGATAAATTAAAAATGTATAAAATGAATATAATCTCTACAAAAAATGGCTGAAATTAAAAAAGACTTTCCATAAAAATAAATATTGCATATATATATATATATATATATATATATATATATATATATATATATATATATAGTTTTATA
>Ga0157364_1001193_pt1 | contig 21371 bp, 15 predicted proteins | sample AttsexASBM2_FD_111476 | JGI IMG/M metagenome (GOLD analysis project Ga0157364, IMG submission 111476) | Fungus gardens microbial communities from leaf cutter ant in Ribeirão Preto, State of São Paulo, Brazil - Atta sexdens ASBM2 | ecosystem: Host-associated > Fungi > Mycelium > Unclassified ...
ACACAGCAGGTCACATCAGATAACACAGTCACAGTCACATAACACATGGAAGGATGTAGAAGGTTCTGGAAGGATAATATTATACAATGTGTAAAACATATGGTTATCTAGGATAGGCTAGAAATAGCTTGCATGGACCATTAGGTATTATATATAAGGTAGACAGTCCTGTACAGAGTTCTCTATTGAGTTCTCTTGTGTTAACCCAATACAAGGTTCTTTTCATTGACCAACTCTAAGATCTTTGATTTGTAACATTAGAACTTGATTTCCTTCTCTTGGGACTGTCCAACACAGGACCCTCCCTACCTTTACTTACTCTATCATCATCCTCGATGGTGAGCAGCACAGCTCTCTTATCAAGAAGAACAGCCAGACTCTAGGCTTAAGGGGCATACCAACTAGGAGGGGGAATCCTAGTTGTTTTGTTGTACCAAAGCCCACTGGTGCAGTAAGATGTATAAACCTTGTGTGGATATTGTTAGGTAGTTTTTTCGAGTAGAAGCCTCATGCTGCTGTGTCTCCTTGTGACCTGTACATGCGGAGGAGTGACATTATCTAGTAAGGAAGCATCTAGTGTAGAGATTCCCTGCTTAGGAATATTAGCCAGTGTTTTTTAGGGCAGTAGTCAGTAGTTTAGGTAGTCAGTAGGAGGTGCGAGGTGGGACAAGAAGAGAGCCCACTAGCACATACAGAGGAAAACATCAGAGTCAGAATACGAGTCAAAGGCTGAGTCCAGTGCAGGATCGGTCCTTTCGGCTTATCAGTCATCACCACCAACCCCACTACCACTCATATCACCATCGCTATCACCATCACCACCACCACCATACATTATGAGCCAACCCGACTATCCAGCCATCATACAGCAACTACAAGAGCAGATTGCAGCATTAACAGCACAAGTGGGAGGAGCAAGAGGAAGAGGAGGGGGAGGAAACACATCAGCAGCCACTGAGGTGGCAAAACCACAAACTTTTGATGGGATACTGTTGAAGGTTTCTGGGTTTGTAGGAGCATGCAGGCTATACATAAGGATGAGGTTGAGGGAGTCATCAGTAGAGGAACAAATCCAATGGATATTATCATATGTCCAGGATGGATCAGTAGACATCTGGAAGGAGAACGTTATGGAAGAATTAGAGATAGGAGAGATAGAATTTGAGTTAGTAGGAGAATTTTTGGCAGAGATAAAGAAAGAATTTGAAGGAGGAGATGAAGAATCAGTGAAAGTAGCAGAGCTGAAGAAGATCGAACAAGAAGGAAGGACTATGGAGGAGTTTGTGCAAGATTTCAAGAGAACAGCAAGAGGAAGTGGCTATGAAGGATGCCCACTGATCAAGGAGTTCAAATGGGGCATGAATGGGAGTATTAGGAGAAAGTTGATGGAAGCAGAGAACTAACCAGCCACTATTGAGCAATGGTTCAAGAGGGCAATCACCCTGGATAGGAACTGGAGGGAGAGCAGGAGAGAAGAGGAGAGATTGAAAGGAAGAAGGGACACCAATGGGGCACCGACTCTAAGGTTAAACAATCAAGGGGTACTTGGGCAATCATTGCCATGGCCTCAAGTTTGGCCAAGGAGGCAGGAGATGCCTCAATAGCAGGTTCCAACAGGACCTGCTCCAATGGAAGGTATGGAGAGAATGAATGCAACGATGGCGAGACCCCAACAGCAAGGGGCAGGGCTTCCTCAAAGGAACCTATATGCTATGGATGTAGATAGGAGAGAAAACAGGAATTGTTATGCATGTGAGGGATTTGGACATTTGGCAAGAAATTGTAGGAACAGGGAAATAGGAATGAATAGAAGAATAGAGGTGGATCAGGATGCTAATAGTAATTTAAATGGGGAAGGAGGTCTAGGGAGTCCCAACTAGATCTTAGTAGCTATAACAGATTTGCAATGCTCACTAGGGTAACAGATAATACATCTATGCATAATCTGGACAAAGTGTTGTAGCAACCACTCGCTGGAACAGCACTTGTAGTATGCTTACTTCAGCAAAGCTCACAGAAGGCTATCTAGTAGTGAGGATTACAAGAGAACTCAACAAGGAGCCCTTACTACATTGCTCCTCTATTTATATAAATACAATGTGGTCCATACTACAACAATATCTACCTGCCCTAATGTCCATGCATTGTCCTCATATCCTATTACTCATCTACCATAAGGCTACCATGCCGTATACATATGCCCTGATGTCATACTCTTAATCTCCATTGTACATGTGTGCACCATATATATACTATGAGAAACCATTGTCTCTTGACATCACTTCTAACCCTAACTACTATCTAGACTCCTTTCGATCCTTCTAAACCTTAAGTCCTTCCAGACCACTCTAGACTATTCCAGCTTCTATCACATGACTTCCAGGTCATGTGCTCTTCCTCTATTGTAGACTAATAATTAATTACTTATCTATGTCTGGCTAATCCTAACCCTAGCCAAAGTTTGTCCACACACTTGTCTTATAACACAAAGGGGACCTCTTGAGAGAAGTAACAGTAAAGATTGGTTTGGAGTGGATTGATATACATGAAGGAATTACAGTGGAAGCATTATTAGACAGTAGTGCAACAGGATTAGTGATGAGTTCAGAATTTGCAAGAAAACAGGGATTTAAGTTGAAAAAGCTGGATAGGCCCATATATGTAAAAAATATGGATGGTTTGCTCAATAAGGAGAGACCAATCGAGCATACGGTAGAAGTAAATATCTACTACCAAGGGTATAGGGAGAGAACAGAGATAGATGTGATTAGAGAACAGAAGTGGACGGTGATCTTGAGAATGCTGTGGTTAGCTCGCCACAATCCTGAGATTGACTGGAGGACAGGGGAAGTTAAGATGACAAGATGCCCAGAGGAATGTAGGAAGCAGTGGAGACCAAAGCAGGGAAAACCAGAATGGCAAAAGCAAAAAGAGGAAAAGGTGGAGAAACAAAAGAAAATAAAACAGAAGAGGAAAAGGACGATGGAGGTAAAAAGGATAGTGGAAGAATGGGAAATTTGGGATGAGGAAGAAGAAGCAGTGAGGTCGGAAGCAGAGTGTTATAAACTAGAGCTCTTTAGAGTTAAGCAGTAGAACAACTCTTGTCCTGAGTAACACAAGAGAACTCGATAGAGAACTCTTCTACAAACTAGTCTATCTTTTATACTACTACCAATGGTCCGTGCTCGCTACTGTGCACCCTACCCTAAATGACCATGTGTAGAACATGAGGCCAACATGTGGTATCCATGTTGAATGATGTCATTTGTTCTAAATCCTTCTACTTCGTTCTCTGTGTCTTGTGACCTAACCCTAACCATATGTTCTAAAAATGGAAAAATAAGAAAATAAAATAAAAAGAAAAAGAAAATGGAAAATGAAATGAAGAGAAACTAAGTCCACTGTTTGTGAACTTGACACAGAGGATAAGAAGTTGGTTCCAGAAAAATTCCACAGGTGAATTAAGGTATTCAGCAAGAAACAGTTAGAGAGGATGCCCATATGGAAAATCTGGGATCATGCAATAGATATGAAGGAAGGATTTATACCGAGGAAGGGGAAGGTATATCTGTTGTCAAGGGAAGAGAAAAAGGAGGTGCGCGAGTTCATTCAAGAACAGTTGAGGAAAGGGTATATCAGACTCTTGAAGTTGCCTCAAACGGCACCTGTGTTTTTCATAGGAAAGAAAGATGGTAAGAAGAGAATGGTTCAGGATTACAGATATTTAAACAAATGGACTATTAAAAATAATTACCCTTTACCTCTGATATCAGATGTAGTAGAAAATATTGGTATGAAAAAAGTATTTACAAAAATAGACTTGAGATGGGATTATAATAATGTACGGATAAAAGAGAGAGACAAATGGAAGGTAGCTTTCACGACATCTGAGGGGTCATTCGAACCCACAGTCATGTTCTTTGGACTAACAAATTCACTAGCGACTTTCTAAGCGATGATGAATGAGTTACTCAGAGACTTGATCAATACAGAAAAGGTAGTGGCTTTCATAAACAATGTAATAGTAGGGATAGAGACAGAGGAGGGGCATGATGAAATAGTAGTGGAAATAATAAAAAGGTTGGAGGAGAACGATTTATATGTAAAGCCAGAGAAGTGTAAATGGAAGGTTAGGGAAGTAGGATTTCTAGGAGTGGTCATAGGACTGGAGGGGATAAAGATAGAGGAAGAAAAGGTGAAAGGTGTTTTGGATTGGCTGACACCAAAGTGTGTCAAGGATGTACAGAAATTCTTGGGATTGGCAAACTATTATCGTCGATTCATCGAAGGCTTTGTATCCATAACTAGGCCTTTACATGATATGGTAAAGAAGAACCAGAAGTGGGATTGGACAGAGAGACAAGAAGAGGTATTTAGAGAATTGAAGGAGCAGTTTACAAAAAAACTGGTGCTAGCAGCACTGGATTTAGACAAAAAAATGAGGATGGAAGTGGATGCGTCAGATTATGCTATGGGAGGGATATTATCAATGGAGGGTGAAGATAAGTTATGGAGGCCAGTGGCATTTTTATCCAAGTCATTGAATGAGACGGAAAGAAATTATGAGATTCATGATAAGGAAATGCTGGCAATCATTAGGGGGTTAGAAAACTGGAGACATTTGTTGGAAGGTGCATATTTCAAGTTCGAGATCTGGACAGACCACAAGAACCTGGAATACTTTATGAAGGCACAGAAGTTGAATCATAGATAAGCCTGATGGGCACTTTATCTGTTAAGATTCGACTTCACTTTGAAGCATGTCCCAGGAACAAAAATGGGGAAAGTAGATGGACTTAGTAAGTGATCAGACTGGAAAGTAGAAGTAGAAAAGGACAATGACAATCAAGTATTTATAAAAGACAATTGGATTTGTAGTTTAGAAGAAGTAGTAATAGAAGGACCTGAGGTAGATATAGTAGAAAAGATAAAAAAAGCTAGGAGTAAGAACAAGAAAATAGTTAGGATAGTAGAGGAGATGAAGAAGGCAAAAGTGAAGGAACTAAGAGGAGAGGAGTGGAAGATAAAAGGGGATCTGGTGATAAAAGAAGGAAAAATATATGTACCAAAAGATGTGGAGCTGAGAGCAGAAATAATCTGGTTACATCATGATATGCCAGCAGCAGGACATGGAGGATGATGGAAGATGGTAGAATTGGTGATAAGGAACTGCTGGTGGCCAGGAGTAACAAGAGATGTAGGAAAATATGTGGAAAGATGTGACTCATGTCAGAAGATGAAGAATAGAATGGAAGAAGTAGTGGGAAAGTTGAAACTGAGTGAGGTACTAGAGAAACCATGGACTCATCTAACAGTAGACTTTATCATGAAGTTACTGGTAGTAGCTGGGAAGGATACAATCCTAGTAGTCTCTGATAGATTGTCCAAGATGACGCATTTTGTGGCAACTACAGAGAGAACATCGGCAGAGGGATTAGCAAGGCTGTTTAGAGATAATATGTAGAAGTTACATGGGTTGCCAGAGAGTGTGGTGTCGGATAGGGGACCACAATTTGCAGTGGAATTGACAAAAGAGTTGAATAAGATGTTAGGAATAGAAACAAGGTTGTTGACAGCATTCCACCCACAAATAGATAGGTAGATGGAATGGATGAACCAAGAGTTGGAACAGTACTTGAGGTTCTTTGTGGATCATAGGCAGAAGGATTGGCCAGAGTGGTTGGCATCGGCAGAGTTTGTGGTGAACAACAAAGCTCACATGGCAACCAAGGTTTCACCTTTCATGGTAAACTATGGAAGAGAATTGAGAATGGGGGGCGATATAAGAAAGAAAGGAAAAGTAGAGAAAGTGACAGAATTTGTAGAAAGAATGAAGAAGGTGTATGAAGAAGCAGGAGTGGTGTTAAAGAAAGCACAAGAAGATATGAAGAGGCAGGCTGATAAAGGAAGAAAAGAGACCAAAAATTGGAGAAAGGGAGATAGGGTATTATTGAGTACTAAGGACTTGGTGTTCAAAGAAAGGCCGGCGAGGAAACTAGTGGATCGATATGTAGGTCCATATACAATTGAGAAGGTGGTATCCACTAATGCAGTCAAGTTATGACTGCCAACCTCGATGAGAATCCATCTGGTGGTGAATGTCAGTCGGATAGTATGATACAAGAAACAAGTGGAGGGACAGAAAAAAGAAGAAGGAAAACCAATAGAAATAGAAGGAGTCAAAGAGTAGGAGATTGAGAAAATATTAAATAAAAGAAAAATAAAAGGAGTAGACAAGTATTTAGTACGATGGAAGGAGTTTATAGTAGAATATGATATCTGGGAGAGGAAGGAAGACTTAGGAAATGCAAGGGAAGTGTTAGAGGAATTCGAAGGAAGAATGAATGCAGAAGTAAGGAGACAGGAAAAACTAGATATGGCAGAAGAGAAAGACTTTAGGAAAGGGGAGTTACTAGGAAAGTTTATGGTGAAGATGTTGTATGAATGGGATGATGGAAAATTTGAGGAAGAAAATTTGAGGAAGTTAGAGAGGAACTGGCAAAAATGGAAGTCAGTTTCTCCAGAGGAGAAACCTTGAAGGAGGGGTAATGTCAAGAACGAAAGAAGTGGACTTAAACTTTTTATATTTTCTCTGCTCAGTTTTATTTTCTTTTTGATTTATTTTTTCTTTATTCTATTTTTAGAACCAGGGTTAGGGTTAGAGTGACAAGATCATGCTGTAACACAGCAGGTCACATCAGATGACATGGTCACAGTCACATGACACATGGAAAGAGGTAGAAGGTTCTAGAAGGATGATATCATACAACATATAAAATACATGTTGACCTTAAGGTGTACACATAGTCATCTAGGGTAGGCTAGAAATAGCTTGCATGGACCATTAGGTATTAGTATATAAGGTAGACAGTCCTGTACAGAGTTCTCTATTGAGTTCTCTTGTGTTAACCCAATACAAGGTCCTTTTCATTGACTAACTCTAAGATCTTTGATTTGTAACACAATCGCTCTAGTGGACCAAAAACATAACACTGAAACAACAAGAAATGGTTATTCAATTGTCATGTTTTAAGAAGGTCCGCCTCATGAACCATATTTTATTGTAATTGACAACAGGGGACAAGTAATCATTGGCTCTAACAAGAAAACAGTGGCTACATATGTGATAGGAGAATTGAAAGTTCTAATCTAATTCATGAGAACATGAATGCTAAAATGGGGATATTGTTATGATCAATGCCTCCTGTATACAGCATGGACTAGGGTCAAGGGTAATGATGACATGATCAGCTACACTGCAATTGTCTCAGTCAGCACCTTATGTAGTAGGTGTTATATCCTTACTTCTACCTCATGTATTATGGCTTGTTTACATCATGTACTCTGAACACTTTTCTCATAGGCTTCTAATATATATAGAGTAGATACTGTATTATATCTTTACACTTTACCAATTGTATCTACTCTTATTCCTTTCTCAAGTCTTTGCCTAAGTTGCAACCTGAGCCAAACCTAAGGTCGTAACAGAGAAGGGAAATAAGAGATAAAAGACCCCTTCTTTTTGGAGCTAGAAGATTTGGATTTCATAGTGTTGTTGACTAGAGGTAAAGGATTTGCTATTATTTCTATGAGTACTAACCATACAAGATGGTAGTAGGAGGGAAAAAGCAACTGACTTGGGTTACTGTGATCGATTAAGTGTGATCCCTACTATGGACTACTACTATCAGAGAATAGTTATCATATACTTAGAAAATATTGTAGGTTTATTTGGTGATTTGAAATGCCACTCTAGATATATTGTATGACTCTATCCCATTCTTCTATATTGATTCTTCTTTGTCTTGATAATTATTCTTGCTTTCATATATTACTAGACTTTGTATACATAATATAATCTAGTATGTATTCTTTAGATAGAACCCTAGCTTCAATGTTGATTAGCTCCAAGTATTGGTTCTGTCATAGTCTATTCCAAGGATTCTCCTCAATTATCATCCTAGATTGGTATAAAAGACCACTAGATACTCTGTATTTCTTGCAGTCCGATAATCACATTGGTAACATACTACTCTACTATCTTACTCAATATCAAGCTCATTCTACTAAAATTATAACCAAGCAATATGTAGTAGTACAACATATAAGTCAAAGCCAAGGTTATTGTTGGCATTCTGCCACATCAATTCAACCCACTTGATCTATATAAAATGGGAGTACAAGTGATAAATAACAGAGCCTAACAATCTTAGAAGTCACTCTGATGACTTAGGAATTACTGTAAATAACTAGGAGCCAAAAACACATCTATATGGAGTAATACATATTAAAATGGATAATGTCTCATGTTGTTAGATGTGGTTCACACCTTGTTATCTGAGATCTGATAAAACATCTCAGAAGTCCAAATAAGTTATTAGTATGTTATCTGAGAATGTGGAAGACAGAGTCAGAACAACCTTTGGCTTCAGCTTATGTGTTGCACCTCTCCTATTTTGGAAGTGGACTTGGGGATCTTAGTGGATTAGAACCACCAGAGAGTGGCAAGATATGTCATTGCCAATATCAGAAGAGGTTGTTAGTTTTAGTCAATTTTCAGGTTCAGGCTAGTATAGTGTAAGCTACTGGATTATATACTAGGTAAAATACCTAGGATAGCTATCTGGAATGGAGACTGCTAAGTGAGTTATCCTAAATACTAGTGATCCTTGGATGTTGGAGATAAAGATCCATAGAGTTAGCAAGAGTCCAGCAAGAACATTCAAGGAGGAATGGAGAGATGTGATCTGTACTAGAAGAGGTTAAGGTATGCAGATAAGAGAAGGAGTGTTATCCATGGGTTGGGATGAATGTGGGCAGAACAGAATGTAACACATATTCTACAGATGTTTATTTTATGCCTTACATACTTGAGACATATGTTAGGATTTTTTTCATCTTTATATTATATTTCATCTTTACTACACCTTGGGTTATTCTTATGTTGTATCAGTTATCACTTCATGTAGTAGTAAAAAGCCTTCTCATATTTTCTTTGCTAATTTTCCATTGTTTTTTCTGCTTTCTTAAGATTACTAGGTATATAGTTATAGCTATATTTTTGTATTTTTATACTTTACCAATAAATTATTCTCTCTTCCCTTACTCAAGTCTTTATCTGTTGTAGCAACCAATACTATGATAGTAAATACAAACTTAAAGCAGAACTAGTATATCTCTGTTACTGTGAGAATAATATATATATCTTAACATTATTACTCTAGATCCTTCTACTTCCTTCTAGACTTATGATATCACATCATGTGACATATTCATGTGTTATATCACATGATTGCCATCACCAACTAAAATAAAGTAAAACTAAACTAAATCAAAAAATAAAAGATATAAACTCTATAAAATCAACATAAAATACAATTAAAATAATAGAGTCTCAGGGGCATATTATAACATTATCTGAGTTGCAATCTGAGCCAAGCTTAGCATCACAACAATATATGTGATTATATAATATACTAACTAAGTAAAAACAGTCTTAAAATTAAGTCTATACTAACTATAAAACTATGTCAGATATGGTTTACACTAGAAGAGAAAGTCCACAAGATAGACTCAGAGATATGTGGACTTGTGGAATGACCGTGGCTTCAGCTTATGTACTGCACCATCTGTCCACCATATGGTCACAATTTTCAATAGAAGGAAGAAGTTCAAAATAGAAGTGAGTACTGATTAGTATGTTGCTGTTGAATACCAGGGATTGAGTTCAATAAAAGTTATCTTTGTTTATTATCAGACTAGCAAATTACAGTGTAACTACTAGTCTTATATACAGGTACATACTATAGAAGATGCTTAGGATTTCAGTGGTATAGCCTCTATTACCCTAAGTAGAGGTTTCAGTGTTGAGACACTAATAGAAGTATAGCTCTACTATGGAAGACCAAGTTAGATAGGAGTATCTCCATCATAGAATATGGAATCTCTGGATTGTTGCATCACTGCCACATGGGCATGTTGCAAGGAAGGTGGCCACTGTGGAAGACAGGCTTGTAGGTTAGATATTGATAAGGAGTATCACTATGGGGATGTATTTTCCAGATGGGTAGACTTGGCATATGATAATAGCAGAGTTTACACCTTTTGAATCTAAACCTATGTTAGTATCTTACAATTGAAACATCTACTCAGCATAGTTGCTGACATCACTTATGTTATAATTCTAGACTTAGAGTTTAGTCAAGAAAAGAATCTTGTATAAGATTTATACAAGAGAACTTGATAGAGTTCTAAGTCTAATGTATTGTCAAAACTGAAAGTGGTGGACTTAACTTTTTCTTGTTCTCTTTCTCATTTTTCTTATTATTCTTTTGATTTTCTTTTCCATTTTCTATTTTTAGAACCAGGGTTGGGGATAGACTAATGAGGCCACAAGTTACATGATTTAAGGAAGGACATAGAATATTTTGGAAGAATGAGCTTATACTACATGTGTAATACATGTGGACCTTAAGGCATATATATGGCTGTTTAGGGTAGAATAGAAGTAGCTAGCACAGATCAGGTGGATTTAGTATATAAGGTGGACTATCTTGTACATAGTTCTCCATCGAGTTCTTCTGTGTTAACTCTAATATGAGGTTCTTTCTCTTGACCAACTCTAAGGTCTTGAGTTTGTAACAAATATATCTATGTTATTGACATGTGGAATAATATCATTCTCTAGAACCTTTTATGTTTTTCTATTGTGTCATATAATTATATAAAAATAAAAATGAGAAAGATGAATAAATGAACCAAGTTTATCATCTTCAACTCTAATAACTCAAGGTTATATTATGAAGTAACAGTATTACTTAAATACTTCTTACTCTTACTTAGTATTTAAGGACTGGTAGATATACTATAATCTTCAGTCTGATAATCAACTATTATTAACATTAAACTCTAGTATTACAGCAACACACTTATATTATCAGTACTTGATCTCTTAAACTCTACTTTATCCTTTCTGAAGTTATAACTACATGACAAGTAGATAGTATGGTATATAAGCTGAAGCCAAGATTATTCACAAAGTCCACAACTCTTTGTTTGTTGTAGCAACTACTGACCAAGATAGTTAATAGTATGTTAAGTAATCTTATAATGAAAGAGTCTCTTTGAGATCAGAAGAGAACTTAACAAGAAGTCTCAATTTATTCCTATATTATATATACTACTATTACAAGTCCTACCCTAAGCTACATATGCTATCCATAAGTCTACCATACCATTACTACAAGACAAACATACTGTAGCTATATTCTTGATATTCTTGTTCTAGTTCCTTCTTCTATATTCTAGACTTATAACATCGTATTATGAGAAATCAAATCAAAGAAAATAGATAAAAATAAAATAAAATCAAAAAAAAATATAAGAGTTCAAGTGTACTATGATATTATTCTTTGAAAAAGTTTTCATACTTAGCCCAAACACCATACAACCCCATGGATTTTTATCTTTGAGTGTGAACTATACCCAATATAAGACAAAAGAGAAAATGTTACAACCTTAAGCTTGGCTCAGATTGCAACTTAGACAAGACTTGAGTAAATAAGAAAGGGAATGATCAATTGGTAAAGCATAAGGATACAAGATAGTATCTATAGCTATATATATCTAGAGACCATAAGAAATATATATAATGAAATGGTTAGGAAACAATAAGAAAACCTTTACTACTATATAAGGCATTGACTGATTATACATGAGAAAAACATATGATGCAGCCAATTATAGAATTATAGGAAAGAAACCCTAACACCTGGTTATCCATGAGTAAACTATCTATTGACTATGAGGCATCAATTATAATAGAAGATTTATATTAGAGTTAATATAAGAGAACTCAATAGAGTTTCTAGTACAGATCTATCTATCTTACATACCAAAGAGCATGGTATGTGTCAAAAACGCAAGAAGTAGACTTAAACTTTTCTTATTTCTATTTTCCTTTATTCTATTTTTAGAACTAGGGTTAGGGTTAGATTGAAAGATCACACTGTCACACAGCAGGTCACATCAGATGACATGGTCACAGTCACATGACACATGGAAAGAGGTAGAAGGTTCTAGAAGGATGATATCATATAACATATAAAATACATGTTGACCTTAAGGTGTATATATGGTCATCTAAGGTAGGCTAGAAATAGCTTGCATGGACCATTAGGTATTAGTATATAAGGTAGACAGTCCTATACAGAGTTTTCTATTGAGTTCTCTTGTGTTAACCCAATACAAGGTCCTTTTCATTGACCAACTCTAAGGTCTTTGATTTGTAACAGTATGTGCACACACTACAGCTAACATACCCTGAGGTCCATATATTATTCATAAAACCAACATACTATAGCTATATTATTATAATATCATCTATTCTAGAACTACTTATATTCTTCTTTGTAACATATGATCATGTGACTACAATGTGACAGATATCACATCTCCTAATTATTTGTGACAATTATGACTGTTATATATTATCTTATAATCTTTTAACCATATCCAGAAAAGAAAAATGAAAACAAACTATAAAAAGAAGAATTAAATAACCAAGTCTAATATTTGCAACTCTGATACCAGCCACTAAACCAGTTATACTAAGTGCATAATGTCAAGCTCAGCTTTGACATTTAGATGATGTTATATATACACTTTATACTATACTCCTAATAAGAGTAGTTACTATTCTTAGAAACTCTATTCTATTTTTTAGAATTTTCTAAAGGCAAGTTGTTAGTTGCTTGGCTAGTTAATAAACTTAAGATTTTCTGGAGCTTTAGAGTTATTAGGACTTCTATCTAGTTGTCCTAACAAAAATAGATTATATTATTTTAGAGTATAAAGTATAGTTATAGATAGTAACTTTAGCTTTAACTGATACATAATTATATATTTGGAGTTGAAAATAAAAATAATAGAACAAGAAAATAAAATAAAATAAAGTTCATTGTCCACAATTCTGACATTTATCTTCTATTCTTTTTATTTTCCTTTTATTTTATTTTTGGTTTCATTGGTATTTTCATTATCTTGAACTTAGACAAAGGAATGTGATGTGATGTTATTTGTGACAGTCACACAAGTCACAGAATGGTCAGATGATCATATAATACAAGAGAAAGATGTAGAAGGTTCTGGAATAAGAAATATTATTATAAGATAAACTTGTACTTGGAATACTATTAAGTTCTTTTGTGTTACTTAATACAAAAGTTGTCTTTTGTCTTTATTCAAGGACTTAAGCATATTAGTATATCTGAACAAGTTTAAATATAAGTATTGAATTTCTAAGAGTAATAAGTGAGTATTAGAAAATTAATATAAGAAAACCTGGCCCTTTTGTGTATTATTCAATCCAAATTCCCACCACAAAGCCTACAGTATTTATCCTACCATTTCAGATACTGAACTCTGTTACCAACTCTGTAAAGTTTACTATAACAACTCTGTTACATTTGTATTCTAAACTACAGTAGTTATAAGCTTTCTAGTAACTATTTGTTAGATATGGTTCATACCTCATTATCCAAGATCTGGTAGAGAATTTTAAAAGTCCAGATAAGTAAGTTATTGTTATGGTATGCTTGAACTCTAATATTTTATTTTTATTTATTTTATTTTTCTTGATTTTATTTTTCTTTTCTTTTTGGATGATGGAGAGGCACATGACCATGGTTACATAATACAATGTCATAGGTCTGAAATATAGTAGAAGGAACTAAAACAATAATGTTAAAGATATGGTTATAGTATGTTTATCTTAGAGTAATAGTATGATGGACTTATAGACAACACATATAGTTTAGGGTAGAACTTGTACTAGTAGTATATATAGTGTAGGAATATATCAGGAACTTCTTGTTGAATTCTCTTGTTATCCTTATGAGATACTTCATCTTTAAATTTACTTAGTAGTCTATTGGTTATCTTGACTAGTAGTTGCTACAACAGTTATGTATTATCCAAGAATGTAGAAGACAGGTTGGAATGACCTTTGGCTTCAGCTTGTGTGCTATATCTCTACTAGCTGTACTAGTCACATATTTTAGAGCAAGACTTGGGAACTTAGTAGGTAAAAAACCACTAAAGAGTAGTAAGGTATAGGTAATAAGATATATTGTTACTAATACTGGAAGTGGATGCTAGTTTTAGTCAATTTTCAGAATAAGCTAGTACAATATAAAATACTGGATTATATACTAGATATTATATTTAGGATAGCTATCTGGAATAACTACTAAGCAAGTTATCTTAGATACTAGTAATCCTCAGATGTTAGGAAATGAAGGTCTATAAAGTTAACCAAGACCAGAAAGAACATCTAAGGTGAACTGGAGAAGTGTGATTTATACTAGAAGATGTTGGAGAGTGCAGATGAGAAAAAGAAGGTTATCTATGGGTTGGAATAAATGCAGCTAGGACAGGATGTAATACTATCATTCTATACTCTTTGCTTATCTAGTTGATCTTCTAGATGTTTTTATTAGAGTTTCTAGCTATTTGGTTGCTATTATTTTTTGATTATCTTAATACTGTTTCACTAGATTAGAATGGAGTGTAGAGTACTTAGGATTATCTGAAATAAAGAGAGATTATCTACAAAGTGATTGATGATTGAAATAGATATATTAGTCTATAACAAATAAGAATATACAGGTCAGATGTGAGTCAATTATAGTTGCAAAGCTAAAATCTTAGTTACTTACTCTTAGACAATTTTTTTCTATTTCTTATAATTTTCAATTTTGATATAAGATATCATAATTCTAAGTTTATCTACAACTATATGAAAGATACAAGGTGTAGTAAATATGAATAAAGTAATCCTAACATGTATGTTTCTTATAAGGCAAATGCTTGTCAAACATGAGGTAATAATAATCATAATAGAAAAGATAGAAAGAATTATAGTAACACATTTTCTAAATCTGCTATTAGATTATTCTTGTTTATATTGAATAAATATTCTGCTTATTCATACTCATAACTGTGATTAGCATAGCATGACTCAGTAATAATGTACAGTACTTGGATTGAGTTGCTCAAGTATTATCTCTTTATATTTGTATAAGCATGTTATAAGACAAGAGTGCAGACAGACTTTGGCTAGGGTTAGGGTTAGCCAGACATAGATAAGTAATTAATTATTAGTCTACAACGGAAGAAGAGCACATGACCTGGAAGTCATGTGACAAAGTCTAGAATGGTTTGGAAGGACTAACAGTCTAGAAGGATTGAGAGGAGTCTAGATTAGAGTTAGGGTTAGGGATGATGTCAAGAGACAAGGGTTCCTCATGGTGTGCACATGTACAGCGGAGATTAAGAGTATGACGTCAGGGCACATGTAGGGAGTATGGTGGCCTTAAGGAAAACACATGGTAGATGAGTAATAGGACATGAGGTAGAGGCATGGACATAAGGGCTGGTTAATATTGTTGTAGCATGGACCACATGTAATTTATATAAATAGAGGAGCAATGCAGTGAGGGCTCCTTGTCAAGTTCTCTTGTAATCCCCACTACTAGATAGCCTACTGAGAGCTTTGCTGAAGTCAGCGTACCACAAGTGGTTGCTACAACAAAGCATAGCCTATATACTGCTATTCTTTTACTAGAATAGATTATCAATAGGCATATTCTACAGGATATAAACCCTAGTAGATATACTGATACTGTCTTTAACTAGGTTAAGTTATATTTACTTGTCCAATACTTAACTTGAACTTAGTTCTTTTTGGTAAGTAGTTATCAGTTGTCTACACTATACTATGCTTGTTGTTCTCTGTTTCTTTCAACATCCAATAATACATGAGAGTGCATTTAATTACTATTGTCATATGAGTTTGTAGTAAGTTGTTAATAAATATTATTATTCTATTTTCCTGAAAATAATATAAAACAAGATATATATACTTATATCTGGTTTATTTGTAGATTTTTTTCAGCTGATTCTTGCTAAAAATGGTAAATGTCTCAGGAGGTTCCAGAATATGGAACATAACTCTATTCACCTAAAAAGTGGTAAATGTCTACAACATAATTGTAAGTTAGAGTCTAAATAGTATAGTTAGAATACTTATCTCATGAAGTTCCAGAATATGGAATACAACTGAGGTGGTTATTCTGCAAATTTTCAATTTTATAGCATGTAAAACAAAAATAAAAATAGATGATGTAAATTTTACAATAGTGGTCTAAGCATGTTCAACACTTCTCCTAGATTATTGCATTCTGGTATTTGTACAGTTCTAATGCCTTGACAAATTTTAACATAGCATCTCATAGTAATGGTTTTGTGAAGAGGTCAGCAATATTTTCAGCAGATAGAATTTAGTCAAAGATTACTTGTTTAAGCTTTGTTCTTTGTTTAACAAAGTAGTGTTTGACATCAATGTGCTTAGTTCATTGATGATTCTTGTTATTTATACTATTTGAAATAGATATATTGTTGTTTGCATGATTTATAACTAGTGTGGCTGTTAGAAGACCAACCTCATTAAAAAATGTGATAAGCCAGAGTACTTATTGAGTGGTTTGTGTGAAGGCTATATACTTTGCCTCTACAGTGGATATTGCAACTGTTTTCTGTTGCTTAGTCTTCTAGAATACTGGTCTGCCAGTAACAAAAAACACATTTTCTTCTATTGATCTCTGTATGTTCTTATCACCAGGAAAATCAGAGTTAATGTAACTATGGAGATCTAGCTTTCTATTGGCATGGTATGTGATCTCATAATCTAGTATTCCTTTCACATAGTATAAAACAAGTTTGAGAGTATTCCAATATGCCTTGCCAGGATTATAAGTGAAACATGACAAAAGGTTGATTGAAAAGAAGAGATCAGGGTGAGTAGTATCTTGAAGCCATATTAATAATCCAAGTGCTTTATAATATGGAATATCTTCCATTTCTTTAGTCTCCTTTGGTGAACTGGGACTATCATCATTAGTTAGCATGATTCCTGGTGGTAATGGTGTAGATGTTGGTTTTTACTTGGTTATATGAAAATGTTCCAGCATCCACTCACTATAAGCACATTGAAATAATGTTATGTCACCAGTCTCTTTGTTTCTGTTGATATACATTCTAAGGATAAGCTTTGCCTCTCCAATATCTTTTATTTCATAGCTAGCATTGAGTTCTGACTTGGCTAATATTTCATCTTTCTTAGTTGATGAGATACCCAAGACATTATCTGTTCAAGTTGAGGTAAGTATGAGTTTATTATCAATAACACATGACCAAATTTGTGGGTCTGTTCAAAATTTATAGTATTCATAGCCTTCATATGTATGGTCAAAATCCTCAGGCCAGTCATATACTTCCTACATGGTTCTATATAGGGTTTTGAGAAGTTTCTAGACATATCCCTCTCTCCTTTATTCAAAACTCTTTGGCTGCTCTATGTAGACCTCAAACACATTGTTATTGTTTAGGAATGCTGATACAAATTCAATCTACCATTGGTAAAGGCCTCATGCTGCAGCTATTGCACAAATCAACTGGACTAACTCTAGTCTTGCAATGGATGTATATATCTCATTGTAGTCTTTACCAAGAATTTGATTAAAACTCTTAGCTACTGTACATGCTTTTATCTTATCCAAATCACTATCCTCTCTTCATTTCAGAGCATATACCTATTTAGATCCAACAATATTCTTGTCCACTAGCCTTTAAATAATCTTGAAGACTTCACACTCTTTCAACATCTCTATCTTTTTACTTATTGGTTTCCACCACAGGTCTTGTCTTATCATTACTTTGCAATATGTTGTTATAACTCAAAAACCTTTAGAGTAGGTCAAATAGAAAGAACCTTGTATTGGGTAATATAAGAGAACTCACTAGAGTTTCTAGTACAGAAATGTCTACCTTATATATGTTAAGTTACTGGTCTGTGCTACAGTACTATTAACCTATCCTAAAGGCCATGTGTTTTTCTTAAGGTCAACATATGTCAAATACATTGTAGTAACATTATTCTTTTCTAGAACCTTCTACTACTTTTTCTCATGACTTGTGATTATGTGACTGTGACATGTGATGTCATGTTAACTCTAATCACAAGTCCCAAAAAAAATGAAAAAATAAAGATTATTAAGTCCACTATCTTCAATTCTGACATATATTTTAGAAACCCAAGAATTAGTATCAACTAAATATATACTTGCATATTGCAGATATTCTTGGAACTCCTGCAGCCATGCAGATAGTTGATGCTTCTGGTAGGTTCTTTCTACTGTCAGAACTGAAGACAATAGACCTAGTTTTTATTTTATTTTATTTTATTTTATTTTATTTTCTCTTAAGTTTTATTGAAGAGTAAAAGATGAAGAAGAAATGTGACATTGTCACAGGTGTCACACACTCATGTGATATGAGGGAACCATGGAGAAGGTTCTAGAAAGATGATGTCATAACAACATGTAGAACATATGTTGGCCTTAAGGCAAACACATGGTCTTTAGGATAGGCTAGAGAAGTAGTAGCATGGACCATCATAGTTTAGTATATAAGGTAGATGTTTCTGTATGGAGTTCTCTATTGAGTTCTCTTATATTACTCAATATAAGAGTGTGTCTTTTGCCTAACACTGAGCTTAAGTCATAATACCTACAGTCTGTCACAAACTTCATTTAGCTTGTATTTCTACAACTAGTAGACCAATTTTCACAAAATAAGTTGTGCTGAATAGCCTCGAATGAGGGCTATCCACACATATGTGAGATGTACAAAAGTAACAACAAACAACTGAGATGTCAGGCCATCAGTAACTGTAAAAACTTTATTGGCTAATATCTTATGAACAGCTGAACAGATTTACACAATTGAACTTACATTGGAAAGTGCTTATTATATGGAGATCAGTATTTATAAAGATACAAGCATATCAATGTAGTGACATAATTAGTTATCTTCTAAAATTAGCCTGACATCTGTTATAACAGATAATAGTTCTACTAGATATAAGTTTTGATCATGTGATGGAAACAGTATTTGCACAGACTATTATTATTTTATATAAATACTTCTATATCTGAGAATCAGACTTTAGACTTAACAACATCAGTTTTTATCAATAATTGTCAATCATTATTCCTCATTGTTATTATTATTAAACTTCTAAATCACTTCTAAATCTTTGAGAGTGTATCCAAGGTTTAGATATTACAAATAAGTGAGTAGTTCATTTTGTGATACAGTGAGTGATAAGTCTAATCTGTTTTCCTTATTGCTTATAGCCCCACTGCTCTTTTGTCTAGGCTTATTATTTGAAGGAGCTGACTTTGCTATCCTCTTATACAAATTCTGCATGATAACAGGTCTAGATGCTATGCCCTATTGGGGTAGATCAAAATCTTGGGACTGTCATGATTACTATTTTCAACTAGTTTACTACTTATAAGTATATTATCTTGCTTATATCTGAATGGATTATTATTGTTAGAGAAAACAGATGGTCTGGGTTGTATAGCAATATAAGTGGTCCCTTTCCCAAAGATAACATCTTGCAATTTGAAAATAGCATCAATTCTTTGGTCAAGAAGTTTGTAGTCTTTCCTTTTAAAATACTCTAGTAAGTTAACTCTAGTTGATCTGGAACTAAGCTTTGATAATTCTAAGTTCAGTGGTATATGTGCATGTGTTATTGCACCAAATGGATAAAAATGGAATATATCCTGTTACTGTCCAGCCCAAAGTTTGGTTGGGATTTTCTTGGCTGTTTTGTAGAAAATATGAAATTTCTTACATAAATAACAGTTTGTACAGCATCTGCCCAGTATTTGAATAGAAGCCCTAACTCTGCTATTATTGATCATGTTGCATCAAGAATAGTACACATGTCACATTTGGCAACACCATTCTGCTGGTGAGTATAAGTAATAAACTCAAACTTGATCCTATTCTCTACTCTGTACTTTTCCCAAGCATTATGGTACCACTTGCTACTTATATCTAACTATATCTTTTTCAGTTTCCAGCCTGTCTGTTTTTCTATTTCAATCTGGTAAGCTTTAAAAACTTTCAGTGTAGTATCTGCTAACTTTCCACTCAAGAAGACAATGGTCTAATAAGAGGAGAAGCTATTTGTTAGAGTCATGAAGTAAACAGCACCTTCAGCTAACTGTACTGGTGTTGGTCCCCAAATGTTAATATATGTCATATACTGTCATATCCCAAGCTCCAAAACATGTCCAAGACATGTTTAATTTCAATACAACATCAAATTCCCACTGTTATTTGGCATTTTTTGTGCCCAAAACTCTGTTTGTGGTTTGGTACTTTATAATGGACTTAATTCCATCAAAAGTCCACAATTATTTCACTTTATTTGAGTCAAAATCCATAGTCATATTCATTTGTGTCTGTTTCCTAATTGTCTTCTTCAAACTCCACAAATTTACTTGGACTTTATATGGAGTTTTTCCCTCTCCAAATCTGAACTCCTATGTAGTGTTTTACTAAAACACTCACTCAGTTATCTGTTTTAGTTACTCCTTTTGCTATTTTATATATTTAAGACTAGTGACCAGCTAGTCTGATAATTGACTAAAGTTAATGCTAAATCTCTAGTGTCAATAGTGACATGCTTTACTCCTCTCTATATAACTTCTTACAAGACCATCCTCTGAAATTGTGACCATGCAGCTTGTAGGAGACACAACACATAAGTTGAGGCTAAGGTTGTTCTGACAAGTCTGCATCACCAAGCTCATTACATGAAGTTTCTACACTCTGTGCATGTCCAAGCCAACTCTGTAGACTTTTACCTTCAAGTGCAAACTGCACCTAACAATGTATACATGTTCAAGGATATATGCTTCTAGCTGTCTAGTATCATTGAATGGATAAGCTATATATTTGCTAAAAATGCAGTCTTTACAAATACCTCCTATATCTAGCTCTCTCTAAATATTTAAACTATCTACTAGTTCATTTGACAACATTGAGTGAATAGTGTTGCTGTCAGAATCAAAGACAGTAAACTTAACAATTTTTTATTTTCTCTCTGATTTTTGTTTCCTTTTTTATTTTTATTTAATTTTTTAGACTTAGGGTTAGAGATTAGCATAATATCACATGTAACTGTCACAAATTGTCACATTGCATGACTCAGTGTCACATATCAGTCACAGTCACAAGTCATGATCACACAATCATATATCACAATGGAATATTATAGAAGGTTCTGAAAGGAAACAATATCATATAGTATGTTTTACATATGTTAACCTTAAGGATAATATATAGCTCTTTAGAGTAGGCTAATAGTAGTGCAGCATAGACCAGTAGTCTAGTGTATATAAGATAGATAGTTTTATACTAGAAACTCTATCAAATTCTCTTGTGAATAT
>Ga0157364_1001194_pt1 | contig 21369 bp, 12 predicted proteins | sample AttsexASBM2_FD_111476 | JGI IMG/M metagenome (GOLD analysis project Ga0157364, IMG submission 111476) | Fungus gardens microbial communities from leaf cutter ant in Ribeirão Preto, State of São Paulo, Brazil - Atta sexdens ASBM2 | ecosystem: Host-associated > Fungi > Mycelium > Unclassified ...
CTAACTTATTATCGTATCTATGTCTATTTTTAGGTACTTTAACAAAATCATTCTTTCCGTATATTGAACTCCGATTAAACTGATGTAAAAAAATAACAAAGCAAAGTGTCATACTATTAATTAAAAATGTTAATAAAAATTGATATGAAAGCATTGGATTGTTTAACGGGAAAATGAAATTCTTAGGTGTGGTTTTAAAATATATCGATTTTTTATTAAATTATCATTCATCAAAGATTTTAAATATAATAATATATTTACTGGCTATGTAATTATCTTACAGACGCGAATGATCACCGGAGTATTATCACACAAATACTACAATTGCTTTTTTTATTCTAATGAAGTAACAATGACCGAATTCAACTGTATGTACGGATGTACGTTATTTCCCATCCAATCTTGATAAATATGATTAATACTAATGTATGCCTTATCTACAATTCCATTTCCGCGTGGAATATCCATCGTAAAATGCAGATTCTCGCGCTCTTCCGCGTGGCTTCGTACATAACGGGAGTGACACGTTATTTCTGCATTCGGTCGGCGAATAAGAATTTTAACGGGTTTACGAGCACAATAAAAAAAGGGGACTGTATGATATAGTTTCTGTCGAGCGCATCGCGCCGGATAAGGATTATCGAGGAAACTCCCCGTGGAGTTATATGTCATTATATGAGCGTCGATATTTTGCATGAGAAGCAACCAGCGAGAAAGAAATGTAAACGCTTTTAGGAGGGAGGCGCCACGCGGAAACGCCTCTTTAAAGAATCGCTCTAAAAAGACGCACGTGAACACGCGTGTATGGTGAGACGATAAGGTCTCGTTATCGTTCGTGCACAGGCAATAAAGCGAAACGCCTGCTCGTAAAAACGCGAGTATCGACGTTATTCTTTCCTGGCTTTCGGAAAGTCGGGTGGGATTCGACTCGTAATATCGAGCGTGTAACACCGAGCCCGTACGGTTCTGTTCAAATCCCGCACCGCCATTCGCGTGCGCCGCATCCGATAAAAGCGTTCAATAAAGGCTGTGGTGCACGCTTGATGCGCGCGCGAGTCGACGCTCTCGTGCGACGAGCGACGACATGCTTAATGCACCCCTACGGCAGGATCGTAACTCATAACTGATTCACTCGCAAATTATAGTTACAAATGCAATTTGTAACTATAATTTGTAATCCGATGGTAACTGAATTACGAAAGTAATTTCCGTTTCCCGCGTCCGCGATGGTTAATTTACAGTCGATGCGACAGGCGAGTCGAGATCATAATGTTATCTCTCGATCGAAACACTGATATTTTCTGCTCTCGTTCAACATCCACTTTTACACGATATTGATATGCTCGTTACAAATCACAGTTACATTTAATCTGAGTTTAAAAAATTATATATGGAAGAAAGATTTTGCTGAGATCGAAATTTAATGAAATATTCAGATCTAAAAAGAATTTTGTTGAACCATCAAAATATTCTATAGCACGCTCAAACTGTTAGAAACTGTTTTCAAACTTTTTGTGGTACTGCTTGAAATTCTTAAGTAATTATTTTGATAATCCAACAGAATTATTTTCAGATTTTAGATTAATCTCAATGAACTCCTGATATTCGAAAACCAACAATAAAGAACAACGTTAGAAAGCAATGCAGAAAATAATGCGTCTTATCTCACTAATAAAATTTAATTTTTTGACATTTATATATATAATCATTCATATATCAATTTATATATATAATCATTTATATATATACATTATTGTCAAAAATTAAATTTTATTAATGATAATGCGCATTGTTTTCTGCATTGATTTTTAATGTCTACTTTCTCTTCTTTATTATAAATTTTTAGATACTTTATCAAAATTATTTGTTTTATTTATCTTTGCACTCCTATGTCGAGTGTGATTCGACATCAGTTTTATTCACAGGCGCTCCTGTGTCGAGTCACACTCGACATTTTTAAATTGCCAGTTTAAATATGTATTATACTTTCGAAAAAAAATCGGAGTGCAAAGAATTAAATTAAAAGTCTCTCAATTATTTTTCTTTTCTTCTATGAACGATCACATCCTTTGCTTCACGATTATAATCATTATATATTATCTGACCGGTAATACAACACGTTACCAGTCTCTACTCATTCATAAAATTGCTTTTATAGCGTTCGCTCAAAGCCGAGCGTAGGAGACTTGTGATCAGTATCGGCGTCATGTTGGCACACGCGTATGCACTCTTGTTGCGCAATTTACAAGCGGAAGAAAAGTGCGGATCGATGCAAAAGCGGACACAATGACCGCGACTGCAGCGCGTGAGTTCACCCACGCGCGACGAGGTGCGACTTTTGAATGAATCGTCGCGTCGTGATGACTCATCGAACGCCGCGACGGGATCCGCGGCCAATAAATCGCGTTTCGGAATTAATTGCCGGTTCGTTCGAGCGCGAAGAGCCACGCGGGGGATAGTACGTTTTCGACACGGCGCGGTCACGTTGTTATATTGAAATTCAACGGCTCGTGTGTTGGCTTTTATTGGGTCCTGCATTCCGAGCGCAATAAACCTTAATAGCTCGAAATCCACGCCCCGCTTTTACATACGAATCGACGCGATTCCCGTTTGTGTGATTGGAGTGTATGTGGCTGCTACGGATATTTGTAACAATAACCAGTGCTATTTCCCACAGTTCTAAATTCGGATTGTGCTTTCTTTAAATATAATTTAAGTGTTAAATTGCAGCAAAAATTTAAAAGGTTGGATAAGTTATCTTTATACTTTGAGGAGCGAGATTTAAAATCCCGTTTAATGGAATAAAGACTCGTATAAAGACGGACGTTCAGGCCTGTAATTTCGTTTGCATACATAGTTTTTTTATTTCGTAACTCAAATATTATCTACTGATTTTTATTGCTCAGCTAATTTTATCTTTTATTCTTATGCGTAGATATTAATTGTAAGTTACAACAAGCTTGATATATCGACTGCTAAACTAATTTTTAGTGCTACATACAAATTATTAAATTCTTTTTATTGATGAAAATTTAAATGGTTGATTAATTACTCTACGGTTTAATGACTCCACGGATTGATTAATTACTCTACGGATTATAAAATCTAATATCAGATTTAAATTTTTAAAGAGTTAAATTTGTCTTTTGAAAGATGGGAATTAGAAATTGTAATATATTTTTAATAAATGAAGAAATTGAATGATGGGAAATTTTATCCCTTGAATTTAACGTTAGATTTACTTGCACAATGGCTCATCTATCTTATTATATAGTTTCAAATACAAAGAACAGTATACAGCATATTTTGTTTTAATTAACAAATGTCAAATTACAGAATATATAGTATACAAACAATATATATTTGTCAAATGGATAATTATTCTAACAATAATCGACGTTATCAAGTTCTCAAAGAGCAAAATGTAATACATAATATACATACATATATATATATATATATATATATATATATAAAATCCACGCATATTTCACTCAACGAAATCGATTTGAAATAAAGAATACAGAAAAAAGAGATTAGGGGCATGTATTTCATATAATATAATATGAATTTGGAGAGGCTACTTGACACAAGGCATAATATTAATCGAGTTTTTCTATCTTATCTATTCTCATGTTTATTGATAATAACTTTATTCACTTAAATTTTGATGTAACAATTATTTTTCTATTATTGTTTAATCTGTCATAATGTCGATTGATTCTGTTGCATATGTAAAAAAGATAAAAATTTCTAGAATGTCAAAAAATTTTGACATTCTAGCAATCAGAGTGTCCTACCTAAAAATGTTGATGATCTAATAAAGTTATTTTTAGATACTTTAGCAGAATTACTCTCTCTGTTTATAGACGCTAATATAAGTCCACGCATGTAAATTCTGCGTATCTATGCGATACGTGATCAATTTTAGTAACATGCAAAAAATGCATTTCTGTATGGGTATCATGGATGCTTCAATATGAAATTAATGCCGATCTCGTAGATCAAAGCGAGTCGTAATATCAGCTCATTATACTTACATTTATGTTACGTTTGTATCAAATTGTGCAAGTGAAACGTCGATGATGCGTCGCAGTGCACCGGTTTTAATATCGACCTTAATCAATGTCGCGCCCATTGTCGCTCGTTTTAATTGAAATCGTAAATGGTAATTAAATTTTTCCGGCGGCGGCGAATCGGTGAAATCCGGGATGTAAAATACCGAGCGTGGTTTTTCCGAGCTCGCCATTAAATTTGCGAGAATTTTGTGCATAAATTGGCGCGTGCTATTGATCTCTACTGTTGTGCATGCGTGCGCGTGTACGCGTGTGCGCGTGCGCACACAGGAATGTTTTCGCGTTTAATTTCAAATCCTCTCGAATCGTCCCCCCGATGTTTCGTCGACGCGATATATTTAGAGAGATGAATTCATCGATCGATTGGGTACTTGTATTATTTTTTTCCCTTGCTCGACGATACCGGACGCGCCACATGTATGGCTATTCTGAGAGAGAGTGAGGATTTTGTTAACCATATATATAATGAAGAGCCATCACGTACATACATTCGACGCGTGTATGAGAGGATTGTACGGGAGAACAACGTACTCGTTAAAATGATATCGGTCCGTCTCGTAATTGTATTATGTACAATACACATCGATATCTCTGATGATCGTTTTTATTGTATACGAATCAAAATCAAATCGAATCGTTCGGTACGATGTTTTTTTTTTCCGAAAAATCTCTGCGGGAAATTTTATATTTAATTTTCAACAATGATCGATCCACTTTAACGAAATACAATCCATTTGTATACCAAATATGTAACAATTGTTAACTTCTATGCGCGCCACGAGATGTAACGAAGTGATACGTTTCAGTATTTGTGTGGAGAGATCGGTCATGAATATATCAAAGTTTCCACGATTGATGATTAAATCACTGCCGCGCCTAAAAATAGCGCATGCGGTGGTGCTTATGATAATATCGTTAGTCGAGTTTTCGATAATGCAATTTTAATTATTACACTGAATACACTGAACGGTAAGCTTTTATTCCCAAGATTATTTTCACACCGAGATGCACTTTTCGCTTTTACGTATTTGATGATAATACTCATTTTCTGCACACAAATGCATATCTCTCATATCGTAGTATCGATGTTATCCAGAATTGTAATTTTCTATATGATAGAATTTTATTAAAAATTATGATTTTATTAAATTACAATGTATAAAGAATAAAAAATGAAATTTTTTACAAATCAAAAATGCCCATAAATGTAAAATAAAATTTAATTAAATGGAAAATATTAAAATATTTTCTCGAGAATAAACACAAAAGCTCGATATTCACTATACATTGATTATATTTCATAATTTTTCCAATAATACGGTTTGAAATTATGAACAATTTTTCTCTACGGACGAATTTATTATAAATAAAATATTCTTTCACATACGAAAAAATCCCTAACGATGTGACAACACCAGTGTTTGTAGATCATCGTTTGTAGATCGCCGCTGTCTGCATATACCATCGGGGTCCGCATTTCCACGTGGCAGCCGACACACAGCACCGTAACGAATTTGTTTGTACACAGGTAGGCGGTGGTCCCTGGGTAATTAAGCAGCTACGTTCGTTCCGGTTTAAGCACGACCGGTTCGTTTTGCCCACTAGTTGCAGAAACTCTCGGATAATTATTGTTGCGAAACTTTCCGCTCTGCTCCGCGTACGCTTGATTTCCTCTCTTTACTGCGCGCATACATATATTTATCTGAAATTCCCTCTGTCAGGTAGATTGGATTTCCTATGCTTTTCAGCATTATAACGGTACTTGAAAATCGCATTTCCATAAAATAAAAATTAAATACTTGGTTGAATTTCGCACGCGTAGCAAACGGTATATGTGAATGTAAGATTAAATCATATTTAATCTCGGCAGCTCTCTCAGTGAGACGAAATGTCTTTCTAAAATACTAAAAAGGAAGTTTTTGTATTATTTATTATGATTATTGACGCAATGAAAATTTTATAAATACATATACTTTTTTATTGAGCTAAAAATCTTTTTATTTATAGAATTTTTTATTTTATTTAAATATTTCATTTAGAGTAAATAATAGGATGTAACATTTCGTATTGGAAAATCTTATGTGTCTAAATCGAAGTAAAAGTCTTTTCACAAAACTCGAAATATTACGAGAGAAACGCAAGTATGAATTTTATAATTGTAGTGTTTATTACGTGTACTTTCAAAGATTTCACATTACTGAAACATTCGATGGAAACCATAAGGCGCCCATTTAAGTACCAAATTTAAGTTCAGATGAAACGATTATCTATTGCAGAGTATCTATCTTTTTCTATGTTTGGGGAATGTAAGAAATATCGCGTTTCCAAACTTTACGATCTGTCGCGCGATCGCCGGTCTCTTGACGAGACTTTTCTTTTAAAGGATCGTAAAGATTCCTTTTTCCGTAAGCGTTCGCTTCCGAGTTTCACTACCGCAAAGATGTTTTCGCGGCGTACCATCATGGGACACCCTCATGTCGAGAATATTGATGACGTTGATGTCGTTCCCGTAGAAATTACGAGCATCTTATGTTAGTGTGATAGTATTCCGTAACTTTAAAGTATCTTTTATGTCTTTGACCGTCGTATCCAACTAGACACGTCAATAACTTTAGCTAAACTTATTTTTTATTTTATAATATACGTGATATTCAATGGTTAAATTAGTATGGCGACCATCCCGGAAAATCGAGAATTCCAAGTTCAAACTCTAGCTGAAACAACATTTATTACAATAAAATTATTCACGGATTTAAGATTTTTATTAACATCTAATTAATAATATTCTTACAAAGATATTTATTAGCATAAAAAAATATTAAATTATTTGTCAATTTAATAAGTGATATAAACTGCTCTGATTCTGCTCATAATTGCATTTCAAGAAAAAAGATTTCGACACGCAGTTTGTAAAATCAAATGTGTATACAAATTCCAAGGTCAACCATCTCATGTATTGTCACTTATCGCACACAATATTGTCAAGTATTGCTAAGTACGTATTGCTAACACAGGCAATGCTAGCAATACATTAGCAATGCTTGGCAATATTGTGCGCAATAGATGATAATATATGAAATGGTTGACTTCTCGAAAATTAACACATAAATTTACACAGAAATATTTAAGCATTAAGATCCGCTTTGATTGAATGTAGAAATTCTCTTATTTAATAATATCTATATATACATAAGTTTTATATACAAGGAATAAATATAAACGAGAAATACGAGAATACGAGTCGTTGACATTGCCACGAATGCATTTCCTCGTTCGGTACGAAAGGTCTATTCGATGTTTCAGAAAGAATCTTTGCTCCCGGAATCGGAGGTCACAACTTTTCGATCTTGCGGATGCAGCTGTCTGCAGGAAGGAAAAACAAGGATTTTTCAGTAAAGATTTACCGGACTCGAATCTACCCCCTTTGTCTATATTCTTCGCACTTCGGAGTTCAGTCTAGTGTAGTTACTCTTCTCATTTCGAAATGTACGGAGATGTACGCGACGTCGTGAACTTTCTTATCACGATTCTTTAAAACATTTCTCCTTCTTCTCTCTCATCTTCGTTATCTTCGTTTCGGACATTCAACTGTCTCGGTTCCCTTGTTTTCTTTCATTCGCTGAGGACGTCCTCGAGGAATGCTGCACGTACTTTCTACGGTTTATTTTCTCCTTCGCGCCCTCGCCTTCCGCGTACTTTAGTGAAAGTTTCTGCATTAGCAACTCGAACTCCTGTAAAGACAGCACGTGCCTGTCGGCGTTACGAAGCTTTTTCGATGCTGCACGAACAGTTCCGATGACTTTTCTCGTTAAGTCCTTCCCTCGCTGTTGCTCTTCGCCAAAGAGCCTTCACAAAAGACCTGTCTGAACTAATCCAGAAAGATTTGTTAATTGCGACTAATAGGAGTAGTCTTCATTTGAAGTTCTGGGTTGTTCTTGCAGAAAGTATTCTCGTGGAAAGTAATATTGTTCGAAGACAAGTCAACGTCGACGTATAATTTAAATTTATATATAAATTTAATTTATAATGAATAGATTTATTATGAATAAATTTATATGTGTACATTTAATTTATATATGAATATAAAAGATTCATGGATTTAATATTTCTTTAATAAGATTCTATATTTTAACATGCTGAAGCAATTTTTTTAAAAATAATTTTCAAATTATAAGCGATTAAAAATGAATGCGTTTTTTTTTACCATAGGAATTAACATAATTTATTCATTTCTAGCGTTAAATATCAAGTACTCCGTACGAAAAATAAGAAGATTTTTTCTTCTCTTCTAAAAAATTGCTCTTGCAAGAATTGTCGTCGTTCTTTTATTCCATTAGTGCATTTTTTATCCTTCAGACACGAGTATGAGATGAGAGGAGACACTCTTATGCGGATTAAATATCACTCTTCTCCCAGTGCGGTAATAAAGCACTCGTCGAAAGAAAGAAAACGCAAAAGAATTTGATAAACGAGAAAAAAAAAGAATGAGCACTCAGTTGTTTTCCGGCAGTCTTCTTGCTCGATGCGGCCTTGATCCTTCTCTCTTACTTAAGTGACATTACGACTTGGAAGACGAATGAACGAGAAATCCGTCTCGGGAAAAATCAATTCTCGTTAAAAAAAAACCGACTAAAAAAATATACGGTACGGGCAAAGAACAATTATGCATTCATTCTCCTTAAAAAAGAAACACTTTTTCATCGAAAAGCACTTTGTTTAAGCTTTCAGTCCACAAAAATATCCTGATCGACATAGGAAATAAGAATTCATAGTTGCTGATTGTTATATGAACATTGAACAGCAATAAATCGTTTCGATATGATTTAAAATTTTAATATTGGTCATTGGAATGTATATTCAATCTTTTAGACTATATAAAATAAAATCAATGAACAAGATGATCTTATAAAAGATTTTTTCGTAATTTTGAAATTTTTATTAAGAATAAGATTGTCTTTTAGAAGCCAGAATGATTTCCTTGATATAATCTCAAATAATAAATATTAAAATTGCGTGAGTATAAATCAAAACATACAATTTTTATATGTTGTAATCATAAATATTTTCTATTATTTGTGAATTAATTTCTTATCTCCTTTATATTTTAAAATCTTTTAATATTATATATTAATTTTATAAGATTATAGATTTTTTAATATTTATACATATATATATATATATATATACAAAATATTAAAAATTCTAATTCAGTTTTTTAATTTTTATTATTGACATTTGAAGTTTTCTTTAACATTTGCCAAAATACAGTGCTACATAAATATCTATGTTTCTAAACATTAAACACTCACGCATTCACATAGGACAATCGGTTTAAATGGTATCTACCGGTGGAGCGCGCGCATCGTTCGTTCCCCTTTCTACCACCTCGCCGGTTGCATAATGAAGCGAAAAAGCCGAAGGCTGGTCTCATCGCAGCTGTCCGTTGCTGAATTCCAGCGTGCATGCACGCCCGTCCGTCTGCGTGAATCGAATAAGGGTGCGCAAACATGCAGGTGCAACCTGACGGAGGAACGCATGGTGGTATCGCCAGCAGGTGGTGCCTGCTGGGCAGGTACCGCATTACCTTGAATCGCGAGATCTCGAGTTATCTCGTCATTCTCAAGGTCTTTAAACTTTATCATCTTTTAAGATAAATTTACTATTTTTTTTTTTTACCCTATACAGTATTTATGATCATGTAATTCCTTTGAAATTTCTGAAAATCGTAAAGCCATTCGTCAGGATAAAACGGCAACATGGAAGAGTGCCAAGCCAAGTAACTTAAGATGCCTTTCTGCTGGATGTTACTAAGTGCGTGTATTTAAAAATAGAGATCATCGTCTATTTTTAAAGAGCTGGACTGTTTATAGTAAAGATGTGTGTGTTTTAAGTTTGCCAGACATTCATGCTGTATATACTTATCTTCTATCTATTTTTAAAAGACGTAGCTTTTATAATAATAATAAAATAAAGAAGTTAAGTAGTTTCAATTCGTTTAAGTAGAAAAATCAAATTAGCTAGAGAAATTTAATACATTATATTTCATAATAAAAAATAATAAATAGTATTTTAAATAATATTTTTATATTATTTTATTTAAATTCTTTTCTCTACTAAGTTAGTGTTATCATAATTTATTTTAAAAAATTTGAATAATACTAGAATAAGTATCCACTCATTTATTTATTTTTTAGTCATTGCCAGAGGTACAGATCTGTTCGCTAAAAAATTCCTTTAAATTAATTTGATTCTCAAGAAATGCGTTCTCAAACACAAAAGTTTTGGTTTAACTTTCGATAACTCATTTCATTGTAGTTATTCTCTCTCTCTCTCTCTCTCTCTCAGTCGTCGCTATATAATTCGATGAGTTTGGATTTCCATGCCAGTCTCGGAAAATCGATGTCCTGGTGCGATATAGCTCACAATCGTGCGGTCCAATTTGCACAGGTGGCCATCCCGCCATGCGTAGTGCAACGGAATCGAAAGTGAGATTGGCTCCGTTCTGCCTGGCCGAGCGCCAAGTCTCGCCGTCTGCGCTTCGCATCCCTCTTTCTCTTCCCTCCCTCCTTATCCCTGGAAGAGTGCACTAGCTCGTGCTTTTGTTGCCATCGCGCCTCCTTCAACGCACTCAGATACGCGCGCGCGCGCTCGCAGAATTTCGCGCTATTCCCGTACATCCGGGTCTTGGTCCGACGGATATATCAGTAGCAGTGCCTGCGGCGTGAACGATGGATCATTAGCGCGGGCTAACGAACTCGGAAACGTCGCTTAAGAGATGCTCACAGGTCGATACTTGGTCCAGATGTTTCGATTCCTGGGATTTCGCTTCTCTCCAGTACAGAAATATCTTTATTGATATAATACTAATAATAGTAGTAATAGTAATAATAATAATAATAATACTAATAAAATATATAACGTAGGTATTACTGTGATTGTAATTTTTAAATCCTGTTTTTGCAATTTTTGCAATGTTTTGCAATTGTTGCATTTAAAATAACATACTGTTCCGATTTCTTAAATGTTTGCACACGTTTCAATGTTTAGAATATATGATTCCAGTGATCTGATATCATTTTAACAGAAATTGTTATTATATAAAATAAATTTTTTAATTGCATTGCATGCCAATATTACATTTGGAATTCAGCGTATTCAATACTTTCTTGTAAATCGCTTTATTTGTTTTTGCACATTGAAACGTGTTCTACGTTGCATTCTGTTACTATCTCTCGCGAGTTTCAAGGCGGTCGACCTTCGAATGGACATACGAAAATAATTGTTCGGCCCCGAGCACGCAAGAAAGATTATTTATTGAAATCGTTTTTTGTAAGTTGAGGAGAGATAACGAAAAGCAGAGAGTAAACCTAACCTAACCTAACCCTGAACGATTGATGCGACGGGAGGCGAAATACGAGAATTTTGCTGTAGTCTTGTTTCACAAATTCTCCCTCGTTTCTCTTTATGAATTATTAGTAAAGATGAGTAAAACATAAAAAATAATTTGACGATTTTGTAATTTTTTTTTTTTAGTTAGGAAGAATTAAAAAATTGGATAGTTGTTTATGTACTTATTTATTTAAACAGACTTACAATTAATTCAGACATTACAAATATTTATTATGTCTATACATTAACTTATGATTAGATTATAAATATTAATTTATAATCCAAAATTATATTAATTTATAATTATATTAATTTATAATTTTATTCAACGATTTTACTGTTATATAGCTATCTTACATAAATTGAAAATTTCAATATAAAGACAATGTTATTTGTAAAAAATGTTATTTGTAAAATAACATTTTGGCTCTGTTTAAACTTCAAAAAGCAACCGTGATAACTCAATTTGCAATCATCGTTTTCTACGTTTCAACAATTCGCAGATGGTTTGGCAACTCGGGGCGCGGAAAATTCTGTAGCCCACGCGATTCATTGTATCTTCTCCATCGCCAAGCATTGTAGACGGAATAGGATAGGGTGGAAGGGCAGGTCTGGTCCCTTCGGGAATCACGCGTGGCCGTTTAATAGATGTCTTTTGTATTCGATAACAGTTATCGAGACAACGGACGAGCGAATCTCCCTCATATCCTCTGGCGGGGTGCGATCATAAGTCATTATGTCATTAACAAGCACATCGTCGCCCACTTAAACTGCAGCTGCGAACACGCATGTGCACACGCACATGCACATTATGCACGCAGTGCCAGGCGACGACGCGCGACTGCCATCCTCTTCGCCATCCGCAATCGACAACTCGTTGGAATCGTCGATTATTACCTGTAGTCGACTCCGATCCTGTTCTATCAACACTATGTCGTTTGTCGATACTATATCACGATTATCACGAACATTATCTTGTGCAGCATTGTATTGCATTGTTGTCTTATTCTGGTTTTGTTACTGGTAGGTTTTGTAACAGCAAGTTTACAACGCCTAACCATTTGCAAGCTACTATTGTCTATTGTATTTATGTTTATGTTAACTATAGTCTATTGTATCATATTTTATGTATTCTATTACTCTGTTAACATGTAATCTTTTTCATAAAGCTTTGTAATAAATTAAATTAAATTAAATATGTGTATGTGTCTAAATTAACAACAGTAACTCTTGTTTAAACATTTAATAGTTGGAGAGTAACTTAACTTTGGAAATTGGAGTTTGACTAATTAAGTTTTTACGAGTGTAAATGGATAGAGAAACTTTATACATTTTAGTTTATTTAGTAAACTTTATATTAAATAAAGATTTTTATCTCATTAATTAACTGTCGTGAAATGTGTAATGTTGAAAATTACTGCAATTTTTTATCGAAATAAGAATTTCAAACACATTCGAGATAGAAAGCCATTTTTCCTCTTCACTTTTTCAATTACACTGATTGCTGGCATGGAAAGCGTAATAACGGCGTTGCACTTAATGCGCTCGCAAGTCATTGTGCCGAATCGAATAGCGTTTTTCTGTTTGTAACAATAATTATATCATGGCTCGGTTTGTAATTAATTCTACAGACAAAGTCAAATATTTCCTGCGCGAACTGTATTCTCGAATTTTTCTGCCGATAGTGAAATCGGAAACCGCGACGTAGTTTTCTTTTGTTCGCGGTCAGAAGAGGCTCAAATTCCGCATTGAGTTGAAAGTTTCGTTTTAATTTATTTATTGTCGGTCAACGAGCTTTACGAAAGAGATCGTATGAACACGATATATTTCAAGCTATATTGCAACATACGTACATTCATACAAATCTTTGCAGAAATTAAGGAATAAAAAGGTATTCTCTATCAAATATCCTCAAACGTTTGAATTGAACGTTTGAATTGAAAACCAGCTCAAATTTTGCCAGTGTACTTTTAATTTCACGTTTGAATAAAATTCCCTTGCATAAAATATTCGGAGTAATTAGATTTCAACGAATTTATTTTACGCGTTGAATTCGCGGTTGATTGCAGGTTTGAATCGATTGTTTTTCATTCCATTTCATATCTGAGGCGTTGTATAGGAAATCTATTTTTCCATTTGAAAAATAGTTTGCTAATCAAATAGCGAACAATGACACATCATAAATGAACATTAAAACGAGAAAGAAACATACGTGTTAGATTTTCATTCTCGTTTAATTTAATAGTAAGTTTTTCATCATTTTTAATAATTTTAATGATATATTTTTTATAATCATTTAATTCTTTAAATAAAAAATCCTTTAAAAAACACGAATAAAATACTAAAGAGATGTTTTGATAGAATAAATTAAGTTTTATTTGAATTTTTCTGAAGAGAATAAAGTTTTGTTCTTTATTTGTTTATTCATTAAAAAATTTATTATCATAAATAGGATAAAATTTTTACTAAATATTATCTCAAAATTGAAGATAATGTAACTCCTTGCATTGTCCTAATTGTGAGTTTGTTTTAAGAGAACTTGTTCTCAGTTTTATCTAAGAGCTCAAATAAGAGACTACAACGAAAAGAAACGTGAAGAAAGGATTCGAGATTAAGCGACATTTTGTTTTAATTAAGGCTTCCAGGCATGGTAATACATTTTTAGTACTTTAATCAAGCCGGGCCAGCAGTAATCATAAGTAGCGTTTTATTTATCCCGGCGTAAAATAAGGGAAATGCGCGTGACATGGGGGATTCTCCGTTTAATCAGATCGGTCCACGAAAGTGCACGGTATATATATTTTTCTTTGATTTAATCAGCGATAAACATCAATACGTTAAATGAAAATACGAGTGGAAATAGTATAGTGCCTCGTTAGAGAGTCTGCAGCTTCGGCGCGTTCGCAAAGTCACTCCCCCGCCTGATAAAGTAAACCGGAAATCCTGGTAATATAAGTAACAAGTAATTAATTCGATATCAGAGCGCGCTATTCTTGTGATAATCTCGCGCTCGTTATATTGTTTCGTGCCGCCTCCAACGCGCTCGTCCCACGTTCACAGTCTACCCTTTCTCTACTTCTGCGTTTCTCTGTCGTGCCTATAACGTATATATGTACATTCACATGTGCATTTTCCGCCGCATATAATCATCGTTCTTTTTCCCTTGTAGAGGTCGTGAATTACAAATCGTCAGTAATTTAACCCTTTATATACCACGCCCGAGATATCTCGCTAACGCGCTCATTTGCGTTTTTCCTTCCGCGTTAGACCTCGTTAGAGACTAAAGAATTACTTCCTGTATTACAATTTGTTCTGCAATTCAAGGAAAATTATCTAAACACGAGATATTGTGCATTGCGCCTTTATTTATATTATCATATTATAATAATTTAATATATATACAATATTAAAGCTGGAAAAAATGTCGAGAACCAACTCTGTTAAATTTATAATGTCAAATTATACCCACACAATTTGAGTTATTTTTAATTACTCTTATAGATTTGCTTCTGCCTAATATATGATTAATTTGACTAAAGCAATAGAGTTAAATTTAACTCAAGATATATTAAATTAACTCAAATTTAATTCAAATTAGGTTATTATTTGTTAAATACATATATTAATATGGACGATATTTACTTAGAAACTAATCACAGAAATGGTTGATTTACATTTTGATACACATGAAAGTTAAAAATGTTTATTTAACTCAAGGGGTTGGATTACTATTGCTCCTTTGATATTTAACAGTGAAATAGTGTGATGCACAGGTAGGAGGCTGTTTGGTCGGAGGACAAACTCTCTCCGTTTCTCTGTCTCTTACAGATTCATTGTGCATACGTGGGCATTCGCGAAAGGCCATTGTAATTGCCTAGATCGACGTGAGTCAGTCCGATTGAGACAAGGAGCGGCAGTAGCCATTCTTTCGCGATGAACGCTCGGTTTTACGCACGATAAAGAGAACGCGGTGAAACGTCAGACGATCCATGGATGGATGAACATTCATTCTCTTCCTCGAGCGCAAGCGACAGGGAATGGCAAATAGGTTCCGGCAAGTCATAAAATGAAAAGACGCGAGTTTTCTTACTTACGCTACATGAATCTTAATATTCGAAGTTATTGATAGTTATATAGAGAAAGATTATCATCTATATACATTACTTATTAAATTAATTTGGTTGTATTAGAGATTTGTACAAAGATACTTTATTATCTTAAAATTATAATCAGCAAGCCGGAGCTATTTTGCGATCGAGCTTAATTTCTATCTTCTTTATGATCGTCAACAGAAATAGAAAGACACGGATATTATTAATCTGAATAATCTGAACAAAATCGGATCATCATGATTTATAACGGCGTACTGCAAATGGACCAATTATTATCTTACTGTTAAAAATTAAATTCCTTAATTTAATATTGGTCTAAAGAGAAATCTCTAACTTGTCAAGATTGAGAACAAGAGTAACTTAAATGAAGTTTCCGAAAGCTACATCGCGAAGCGTCAAAGATCCCGTTTGATATTTTGCATTGTTGTATCGCACACCGAGTTTCTGCTTTATCTAATCCTTATCGATTTTAACTTCGTTCCGCTGCGCCAGACGCACAAAGTTCTCAGACGCGCTTCCGCGAAAGTTTCGCGTTCGCTCCTTCACTCCTCAGAAAAGTTTCTCAAAGATCTCATTCGTCACGACAACGCTGGCGTTGTCGCCGGTATTTCGCTTCACTTTCCAGTTCTAGGAGAACGCCAGGAGTGCAGACCAGAGACCTTAATTACTCGGTCGCGTTGTCAGTCGTATTTAACGGGATGGGACGGGACGCGCGTCGACCAGCGCCGGTATATCTCTCGCTAACAAGCGACCGTCTGTTTGCGTTACGTGATACGGAATTACATGTTCGCATTTCCGCGGCGGACATCTCGCAACGGACGGCAACAGTAAACGAGAGTACAATCGTCGCGGTCTCCCAGAGCGATGAATTTCCGTCAACTTTACCGTACAGTCCACGACAATCTCGCTCTCGTTCGCCCAGCCCAGCGTCGCCGTAAACATCGTGGCGTGGCGTCGCGTCGCGTCGCATGTATGTGTATCCTCCTCTCGTCAAAGTGCTCCGTGGAATTAATTAATTTCCGCGCGGCGGGCTTCGCCCCGCCGGGAATAATTCTGTGTGCGGTTGGCACAAAGGACCGCTTTCGCTGCTGTCGAAAATTAAATAAGACACCGCTGAGTTCCGTTTTGTTCCGGCCGTCCACAATAGTTATATTGTGGTTTGCGCAATGCACGGTTGTGTGTATATTTGTCGTTTACCGCGATATGCATTGTATGTACCCCGGGTGTTCTCATCGACCGCGGACTTTGGCTTTCGCGCTAGCAAACGTGAAGAATGGTTTGGTTAATCGCATTGTTAATTACGTAGGAAAGATCGAAAACGCGCGACTGGAAACAAGCAGTTTTACAATCTATTAAAAAATATCACGAAAAAGAAGCTAAATGATGAAATACCGATTAAAATACTGATTAATAATAATGAAAAGTATTTATAAACTTACTTAAGAATTACTCTTATTGCTTTCTACTATTTTTCTCTGTGTGTTCTACTGTGATTCGTTTAATTAATGTAAATACTCAAAAAGTTCTAATATCTTGGAATAAAATAATAAACATTTCGTTTTTGTTTAGATTCATAAATTAATTCAATTGTCTTGTTATCCACACACTCAGAAAAGTACATATAAAAGTACTAATAATAATAATTACTTTCAAGTACGTTAAAATTTCATATATTCACAAATCTGTCGTAAGTTCATTACATGCATCGAATTTATTCAAAATATTTCTGAATCCTCAAGTAAATTTAATACTTCAATCAAGATTATTAATTAAAGCAAAAATTCAATTTGTTTGTTATACAAAGTCGCTTCTTCGATCAATTTTATGATATTAAAAAAAAAAGAATTTTTGTTTTGAGTAAAAAATAATGAATGTTTCTAAACAATTTGTAGTAAATATGTATATTTTACGATTATTAAATAAAAAAAAATTTCTTTGTTAAAGATAACCGTTATTTAAAAAGAAGAAAGCAAATTAAGTAATCGTTATTCTTAGCAATAGAATGATATTATTCTGTATGCAGTCACTCAATCTTCCTTTCCCTTCATTTATCTACCTCTGTCTCTTGCCGTTTTCGAATAATTATATTTGACCACTAATCAATACCGCGCGCGATACATCAGCCATCAATCAGTAATAATAAATCTCCGATCGCATGAGATCACGCTCTTCTCTCCTATTAAATTATCGCGCTCTCGAGGACCGCGCGCCGGCTTCTCGAATTATTTACGGCACTCGAAATATCAGCCCGTCTATCCGTCAGCCGTCACGCAGAAATCGCATTTCCGGGCATGTTGGCGCGTCATTTCGACGTCGTTTCCCGCGCTGATTTATTTGCCCGCATTTTCGAGGGAGTGACAGCAATAGCCTGATCAATGCCAGATTGCAAATGGAAAAAGAAAGGGTCTGGCCTTTATACTTAAAGCGTGTGTGTTCACGCACGATTCTTTTACGAAGTCTATTCATAATCCAGAAAAGTTGAGCAGGAGATAATTTTGTGTTCCATGAACAATAAAGGCAACATGAAATCGCGAATTTTATTGGATACAACGTGTAATGAAAATTTTGGATTAATTTAATGTTCTGAACATTAAGATCTAAATATATAAGCGATTCAATTAGGAAAACGGGACGAAGCGTTAAAAGCGGTACTGTGCCATTTAAATATATCTGTTCCGAAAAAATATACATCGCATTTACAATTGAAAAGTTCAATTGTGCAAAGTTCGATAATAGAAAAAAAAAGTTATAAAAACCGCCCTTCTTTCTTTTCTGATAAATATCGCGAATCTAAATTAAGAGCTGTTAAAGGCGTTGCATCCGCGTTTACGGCAGTTCCTCTTTAAGGTCGCCACGGGGTTGAAAAGCGGTCGATATCGTCGTCTCGAAACAACCCCAGCCCCTCCCATCCGCCCTCGTTCGTCTCTCTTTCCCGCGCCCCTATTCTATAGCATTGTAACTGGCGCACACGAGAACAGCCTGGATACCGGAGGGTAGCGAGCGCGGGGGTTCGAAGCGGAAGGGGATCAGAAAGACGCGCTCATTCAGGGTGGTTGGATGCTCTGTGTTTATCGAAGGGGTTGCCGGCGACTCCACAAACCCCGACGTGACGGCTCCACGTCTCCTGCATCTCAGTCATGTAAATACTTTGTGCGAACTTTACTTTTTCGTTTCTTTAGTGTCATTTTTTTGTTGTTCCATATATAAATTATCTATATGTGCTACTTTATATATTAAGACAATAAGAATCTTCTCTTCTTTAATTTCTCTCGTAAACTCGCTTTGTTTAAAATTTACTTCCTCAATGTTATTTTTACATTATAATTTGATATAATAAAAATTATAAATTTTACGAAAATTCTTTAAATTCTTTAAATTTTCTAAAAATAATTTTCTAAAATAAGTGTTATTATTTTTCTTTCTGTAGATCAATTTTTTAAAATATTGAAGAAAAAAGTACTTATTAGAAATTTTATTATTTTATTAATTTTTAATAGAATTTTTAACGAATCTAATTATTAGCTATTATTAGTTAATACTTGATTTAAGTTTAATAATTATAACGATTATTTACTAATTATAATAATAAAAGTTAATTATAAATTATTAACTGAAAAAGAAAGTCAATCAATTAATTAAGAAAAAACTTAAAGTTCGAGAAATTTAAAGTTCGAGAAACATTTTTCTGTTGAGTTATACGTCCATTTTTATTAGTAGAAAGTTAAAAATTGCTAAAATAACCGATAATGGGAAAAATTTGAACAGTAATAAGTTTCACAGAAACACATTTTTCTGATAAAAGTTCTTTAAAAAGCGCATTTTTAACTAACACATATCGAAATTGTTTCCGAGATCCATCAAGTTAGGTTTTATATATATATATAAAATTATCTCACGCGGAACTTTTAGGTCAGCCGAAAATTAAATAGTTGGTCGCAGAGTTAACTCGTGTACTAGCGAATTATCAGCAGAGATAAACCAGCTGTCGCTTGCGATACTCTCACCCTAGTTACAAGGAAATGTACAAGAGAGGAGCGGAGTTGAGCTGCAGTCAGCAAACTGTCCCGCAAATAAAACTGCAGCCATTCGATCCTCTGCGTTTCCCGCACAAGCAGCGACGATGGTTAATTCCGTCAGTACGGGGAAAGTTTCCCGAACACCCTTGGTTCGTCTCTCTCTCTCTCTCTCTCTCTCTCTCTCTCTCTCTCTCTTTCTCTCTCTCTCTCCCCGCTCGTTCACCACTTACTCCAGCTACTGTGACACACGTATCCGGAATATGTGTTCTCATGTTCGTTAGATATTTCTCAATGCAGATTCTCTCCCGTTCTCTTTTCTTCCCTGTCTCTTTCTTTTTCTCTCTGGAATTCGCGACTCTCCTGCAGTGAGCGAAATTACGGTGCAAACGCCGAATTATCGAAGCCGCGCCGGTTCACCGTTCGCGGTCGACCGCCAATCTCGACCCTTCGTTCGTCGATCGAGTGCTACGAATTTCTGCGGCGAGTCGACTTATTCGCTGGTAAATCGAGTTTAGATCGCCTCGCGAATAATCTAGTTCTCGACAATCGCAGCGATGGCCACTACGTCTCGCATTCGCGAAAAACAGTCTTACTGCTTCGATTCTGTTCATTTTGCCGATTTCAGCTGAGTAGAATCGATCTTCTTACGCTGACAAACCCGCAAATTTGAGTCGAAATTGTCTCGTACTACAATACTGAACATTGTTTCCATCGTAAGTTTGTTACCTGATGTGTAATCGCATTAAATGTATAGATTGAATTGTTGTGGTACTATAATTGTGAGTAAGCTAAATTGAGACCAAGTTAAATTAGAGGACTTACAAATTTATATTAATACTTATAATATATATTTTCTGTAACTTCTATTCTATTTTGTGAATAAATTATTATACACATATATATTTTTGTAATATTATTTTCTCTATATTTTAATATTTTAAAATGTATTTATCTGGAATTCTCGAGCAAATATTTCGCATTTTTTAACTTTAAAATTTTACGGTAGATTTATTAAAAATTTCTGTGTACATATATTGTTATATACATATAATCTTCGCGGTTTTCAAATAATTTATCTATATTATCGTTATTATGTTGTCAGTATTTTTTTTGCATCATCGTAAAATTGGGCGGTAAAGAAGAAAAAAAAAGATTCTCGAGCTTCACTTTTGTAACACCGTTTCTTGCAGCGATATTACGGCTTATTATGAAGCAGTGAAAAACGCTTACGCGACGCGAGCTCGGATTTTTGCAGACGTTTTTATCCTGGTTCACGAAGGCCATGGTTCGCGAACGCACCGGCGAAATCCACGAAGGACGCCACCTACGGCGGCGAAGCGGTCGTAAAAGACGAAATATTGCCTCCGCGATGCGAGGGCAATAAAATCGAAACCAGATCCGCATCGAGTAACGCGAAACAGTCAGCCAGCAGGCCAACCGGCCGAAGAATCAACCTGCCGAGAACACACGCTGTTTGTGCTTGTCTCCATGCTTTTTCTTCGTACTCGTTCAAACATTTATCGAGGCTTATATTATTGTCGTATTCTTCATCCGTTATACACTGTTTGTCGTTCGAGATGATTATCTCGTCTCGTTGGTCCCGTCAGTTCGTGCGAGATGAAAATCGCTCGTATTTCATCTGTCTTCATTATATCAGTCTTTGAAGTGGAACGAGAAAGAAGACAAAATCGTGATTGGTGGATCTTAACGATCAAATAATAGCCGGTCGACGTCTAGGCGCTTATCGAAGATAAAATTACTTTCACGAAAGGAACA
>Ga0157364_1001195_pt1 | contig 21368 bp, 4 predicted proteins | sample AttsexASBM2_FD_111476 | JGI IMG/M metagenome (GOLD analysis project Ga0157364, IMG submission 111476) | Fungus gardens microbial communities from leaf cutter ant in Ribeirão Preto, State of São Paulo, Brazil - Atta sexdens ASBM2 | ecosystem: Host-associated > Fungi > Mycelium > Unclassified ...
AAATATTAAAAAAAAGAAAAATTGTAAGTATAGAGAGAGAGAGAGAGAGAGAGAGAGAGAGAGAGAGAGAGAGAGAGAGAGAGAGAAATCTTAAATCTGGTACGTTATATATATATTATTTTACAGATGAATAAACAATACAGTCAAAATGTTAGTACAAAAATAATATGCAGACTCCTTTATAAAACTGAATATACTTAATTCAAGAATAGTAATCTAAATAAAACTTTATAAAGTGATGTTTATATATCTTTCTTGTAAATTTTATTTATATTAACTTATATAATTAAATCAGTGTAGGAGAATAAATAAAAGTTTTTACAAAAGTACATACATACATAGGTACAAATAGCTATCATTTTGCTACTATTTCTTTCTAAGATCACTTTACTAATCGTCCACTGCAATACTTTTGTTTGCCCCTGTATATAAAGTTCTCATTTTTCAATATTTGTTATCAATATTTGTTTATCTGGCTCAAATTATATCGTTTTCTTGTATTAATATGTAGTCTATAGCTGTTCTAATCATCAATTTGAGAAATCTACGATAAAGCGCAGCCATTATCGAAGCAGCTTATATCACGGAAGAGATTCGGCAATACAATGAATAAACAATGAAGCCGCGCGGCTTCGAATAAATTTCGTGAACGAGACCTTATTGGGATATAAATCGCCGCACTCTTCGCTCCCGTTGTGTTTGCATGAAATTTAAAGAGGCTGCAACACCAAAGTCGCAAGCCATGGCTTGTTTTGCTCTCTGTGCCACCGCGCTTTTAAGCACGACGAAACGCCCTTCGCAAGACCCCGCTCCGTACAGTGCTTGAAGACCGTAAGTACTCGCTCGAATACATTGGACCGTAAGTACTCGCACGGATGCATCGGACGTACCTCGAACACGAGGTACTTTAGGTAGTAGCATAAAAGTTGGTAGGCAAGCGGACGAAAGAATCCTCGAAAATAATGGTTGTCGATGGCACAAGCACCATGTTTATAAAACATGGATAGGGGTGAACTAATTGTTCGTTAATTTCCAATAGCACTTACCATATCGTTACTGCCTCAACATGTATTTGTTTGTATCGCATAGCGCGCGCGCTATTTTAGCTACGTAAATCGTTATGCCCCTCCATGATAATCGTCGAAATGTTTTCAAATGTTAAATGATTTTGCCACTACAACATATATCACTACAACATATATCAATACAACTTATATCTAAATCATACAAGAAGAAAATATGAAAATATAGATTGCTGTATTTTTACAGCGCAAATGATCGACGTAGTGATCATTGGTCGCATCAATATTCTCTTAGTGCTTATTGTAACAATACTGTTAAATTTGAATCTAATAAAGTTAGCTATTATATATGAATAACAAAAATAAAGTAATAAAACATATAAACATTCTATTATAATTACAATACTGTACAATATAATATACAATATTGCAGATGCAAAATAAAAATTATATAATCGAATAATCCAAGAAAGAGAAAGAGAGGGAGAAAGAGAGAAATAATATTATAGAGTTACTAATTTCCATATTATAAATGTAATTTAAACTTGACGTTTTTGGTAAAGTTTTTATTTCCTTCTTTATTTTCCGAAATCTTAACGGTTTCTTTTATGTTACTAGAAGCAATTATTTCCATCTTTGCGAGGCTTATTTTGTCCTTTTGTTAATTTGAATTTTTATTCCTGTGAATCTTTTTATGGATATTGGTGGATATTTTTATTTTGAATTTAAAAATATTTATTTTGTTATTCACGAAAAACGTAGGTATATTTACGTAAAAAATTAAAGTACAAATATGATAACTCTCTGTAATGCTTTGTGCTTAGTGACTTTTTATTTATTTTGCCTTAAGCTTTTATATTTCCTTGTTCTACTAAATTTACAAAAAGAATTAAAATTAAAAGTCGGCTTTTTTATTGGATTGTTCAAACAGTTTGTACGATTCTTTTAGCTCACAAAATTGTATATACAATATCTTCGTTAAAAATGAATGAAATTTAAATTAAAAAAAAGGCTTTTATAAAGCTCGAAATCTATACTTTTTCGAAAGATTACTATATTTTTTGAGTTTGGTAATTTTTATATTTATAAAATTAATTACGAGAGCTGAAAAGAGAGATGAAAAGTTTTCTTCTCGCTTTGTAGATTTCTCGTGTGTTCAAAAAGAATTTGCGAAAATTTTGAAGTACTTATTGTGAAAAGCTCGCAAGTTAAGTGAAAAAGATCATTGAGATTTGGATCGTTCAACTACTAATTTTTTTAATGTAGAATATATAATAATGTAACATTACTGTCTTTCTAAGCATTGCGTAATGATTACAAGGAAAGCAATATCATATTTTTAGCTTAAATTTATATATATCCTATTTTTTAATAACATTAGCAATTATATCATTCAATAGAGAAAAGTTTCAGCTTTAAGAATCTTTCCCTTAATTACGGTACGATTATAAGACAGAGTTATGACCAACTCACAATGCTCCTTTTTACTTAATTCATGAGTTACTCAAGAAGAAGAAGTAGTAGAAAGATTTTGGAGAACGATTTTGTAGAGAAAACTTCAAGCTTTTGTGACAAGTTGTTGAAAATTTCACAACAAATATATTCTGTTTATAATTTTAAGCTGAAAGAAATCGCACCAACTTTTTGGACAACCCAATCAATATTACACTGGAAAAATACTAAATCTTAACGAATTATTTGTATGAATAAGTAATGCCAACTAAATGTATTAAATATAAAGATATATTCATTTGATTCAAAAAACGATAATTTGATTTAATAATTTTTTTTTTTATTAAGTAAATATTTATTTACTGTGAATAAATGTTTTAGTTAAACTATTTAATAATTTATTTAAATTTTAGATATTTTTTCTTAGAAAATAATTCAGCTTATGTTATTGCTTGTTATTATTGATATTTTAGAATTTGCATTTTCTTTAAACATATTTGATTATTGCAAGCAATAGATTCTGTTTTTAACGTGACGAGGTCCTGACGAAAGCGACGGGCATTTTAATATCCTTTGGATGAAAATGATATATATCTTTGTTTCCGTTATGAAATCCGGTTAATTAAGCATCAAGCTTTTGATCTTATAATCTATATTTTAATCTATATTATTAATCTATATATATTAATCTATATTCAATTAATGAACTTCTGTGTTATAGATTTTAAATACGCGAATACATTATACACTCACTTAAACACTCGCTATCACAATCGAATTATTATTGTATTATAGAACCACTTCTCTCAACCAACTCCGATTATCTTTGATCGACGGTTAGTCCATTGGACTTGACCAATCGCACTTGTCATTTCGCTTAACGATAGATGCGATTGGCCAATGGATTAATATATTTAATAACATTTAATAATAATATATTATATATAATCATCGATTAAAATTAATTGAAGTTGATCAAAATTGACTCTTAGACATATTCATCACATAAAAAACCATTACACTTACAATTATATATAATTATTAGTTCAATTTTATAATAACAGCGACAATAATAGTTCTTTTATTATATGATATGCATTTAATGCGTGCGACTTATATATGCGACTTATATAGCTTTTTTTGAGAAAATTAATGCAACATTCATGCATGCTGAGTGCAATTGAATGCAAATCAATTTACATATTTTTAGTAATAAATAATTTAATCCTTTTAATTTGTATTCTTTATGTGTATTGTCGCGATAACTTCATAATGTTAAAAGGATCGAATTCTTTATTAACATTGAAAATATGTAACCCAATTTGCACTGAATTGCATCAGTTGCATTAGTTTTCTTAGTGGGAAAGGCTATTAAATATATTATTATTTTATATCACAAAGTTATGTATAGACGTACAGCAATAAAGTAAATATTATGAAAAAATGAACCCCACTTAATTAATATACGAATAACTTTTACTGTCCTTTAAAATAAACCTCTCCAAAGACAACATACACTATCTCTGACAATATTCTTACAACTCGCAGAAATTCAGTGAAAAAATTCCTTCGCGAATGCTCAAAATGTTATTGTAAATCGAATCCTTTTCATCCTATCTTTTAGTTTAAGGGAACAAAAAAAAGCCTGCTGGAAAATCGGCGAATGGAGTTCAAAACGATGATGTAACGCTGACTCAAGAATTGCCGTACATGTTTTTAATCAAAATCCTAAGTACAGAATTAATAATTAAGTCATAATGATTTAATTATAGGACGTCATCATGACGTCGTTTAATACAAATGAATTTAAAAATCAACTTATAGCAAATAAAATCATGATGATGCTGTTATGATATTGTTATAACTTCTGTGTTCTACTTGAGATTACGTAACAACAAGACTTAAATCCAAGGATGATTTTTCACAGAGTTTCCGCAAACTGTACAAACGTAGGCAGAAGTGTATTGTCCCTAGGAAAAGCGATTACTTTGAAGGAAAATAAAGGTCATTTTTTAAATCATACATTGATTAAATAGTGTTTATTTTCTCATAACATTCACTAAAGTTTATTGTCCCGTCATATATGTATCTATTACTTTAATTATTTATGTACTTGAATATAATAATATGTATGTATATGTGTATTATATATATATATATATATATATATATATAAATTTATAATTAAATATACGAATATTTATTCATTTATTTATAAATATGTATATACATACAATTGCTTGTTCAAGTAACAGTATCAGAAAAATTCATAAAATAAACGAATAACGAAAGATTTAAAAATATAAAACGGCAATTTTAAAAATCAAATATTTCATTCAATTCTTAATTTTAAATTATTCATAATTTATATGAATCTGTATAATATAATTTAATGAAATTCATAATATAAATGACAATGCTTTGCAATGTTAATCATATATATAAGTTATTACTTAGAAAATATCTATAAATTTTAAGATAAGTTGAGAAAAAATAAGCGATAAAAAATATATATGTAGAAAATAGAGTATAAGAAAATAGAGATTAACCATTAAAATTCAATTTATTGATAGTTTTTAAGTTAATAGATAATAATTTTTTCTTAACTGTTGATACTTACAGAAATTGTAAAAATGTCGTCGTTTATAAGGATCCCAGCAACACAGCTCACAACACAACTTTTTCTTTCTATCAGCCGAACACTTTCACTTCTGATTAATTATCGAAAATTTTACATCGAATATATTTAAGATTTATACAAAAAATTCATTCTCATTAGTCATGGTACGCGTTCTATATAGTCTTTAACAATGCAAATTACATTTATTACAAATAATTTCAAATCACGTGCATCATGACGCGAATTGATATAATCAACTTTAAAGGATTTCATCTTCATCAAAAAAATAAATTTTTAGCGATAATTTGGTGCTCGACACTTCAGTAATTAACTTTACATAATCCTGACTGATCGATGGCATCATCAACATCTGTCGTTTCAATCTTCTAATTGTTTCACACATTTTATGTTTATAATCACAACGTCCAACACGTTTATTAAACTAGTCTTTTCGTTTCATTTTTAAATTTTTTGTGATCATTGAAATATAAATTTCAAATCTTTGTAATGAAGTAATTAACTGTAATCTGAAAGTTCAATCTCGAAGCATAATTTTATATCAAGAGTGATATTACTGAAATCTATCATCCTTGATTGAAATATTTGTTACACTAATCGATTTCAAGATTGATTCTTCCTTAGCTCTTGCTCGATTTTTCTGTTCAATTCAATAAATTTCATCCAAAAGTTTTTAATCTTAAAACAGTTCCCAATTTATTCACTAATTTCCGATCAACGTCACATTCGATCACGACTTAGATCACTTCCGGAAATATTTTCAACAACAGTTTAAAATCGATGAAGCTGACGATTTTCGATGGGATGGATCGTGGATAAATCGCAACGGCGGCGGCGACCCAAGGTGACGATTGAAAGCGCCGTTCGCCGTTGGTGAGGGTGACGTGTATGCGCTGCTTGCTAGCGAGCCGCGAGAAGGTTCCAGCTGCGCTGCAAAGGGTAAGGGGTGAGGGAACAGAGCAAGCTTAGCAGCAACCGCCACTAGCGTGGGCGGTACGATGGGCGGGGCGATACTATGGCCCATCCTCGTTGCTCGACTGGCGTAATCCCATAAAATTTTTCCTCCCCACGTTTCTCGACCCCTCATTCTCTCTTTCCCACTTTTGCCCATCAGGATGTCGCGGTGTAGCTATTTCGTTTCTGTCTGCCACGCAGTTGCTCGAATTCGTGATAGATAGGGCGAGGTGCGACCGACATCGAAAGTGCAGACGAAGACTCGCTCTCCTCGATTTCAAGTTTGACACTTTGCATCGATCGCTTTTCGGAGTGAGGCGTCTCCTTCTTCTCAAACTAATTCGTCAACCAATATCACTTTAAAAGTCAAATTTATATTGATGATATCTTCATAACGTCATATATTTATACGTCATATATTTTTAGAACTTGTGATGTGACCATGTTTTTATTTGGATCTTTAAACAACAGTGAGAAAACAGACAACTTGTACTTTTTAAAGAAACTGTTATTTGTCTATAGTATTTACATTTTAATTTTTAATAAGTTTATTTTTTCCTTAATTATGTCAAATCAATTAAACCACCTAATTAATTTGATAAATTCCTGATAAATAATAAATTTTAAAAAAAGATTCATTATTTTTCAAATAAAAATATATTGCATAGTATTTCAAAAGATATTTATGTATAAATCTTAAAAGTTATTTTTTATTCTGAATTTTTTTATCTTCAAAATATATTATATTGAAATCAATATTACAAATAATATAAATTCTTATAAAAGTTCTTTCCTTCGTCTGTAATCATTTTAAGTTTTTGAAATCATTCTTTCTTATTTATTTACTTTTTTAAGGAAAAGAAAAACATTCTCTCTCTCTCTCTCTCTCTCTCTCTCTCTCTCTCTCTCTCTGTCTCATAACTTTTATAATCTACAATTCATAAATTGTCTTTGAAACAGTTATATTTTTCAGATATTATTAAATTTAATTTTTTATGAGATGTCTTTTATATTATATCAGATTATTTATATCATTTGAAATACTTTTATACCCAAATTCTTATATTATTTATCATTGCATCTTTATATTTCTTTAAATATATTTTCGAAAATATTAATTAAGATACTTTATGTAAGTATCTTTTTCAAATTTATAATTCTTTTTAAACAAAAAAGTTTAAAGTTTACCAATCCGTTAAATATTATCTCTCCCCCCCCCTCTCTCTCTCTCTCTCTCTCTCTCTTTTCTCTTCTCTTATATAATATTAGATGAAACATATATATATATATATATATATATATATACGTACTATAAAATTGTATATCATTACAAGACATATCAGCATTATTACAAAACAATTTGATTTAAAAAGAAAACATAACATAACGTTTTACGTTTTATAATTAACACAATTACGTTGGATTACGCGTTATAATTTTCATATTTTGCTTTAGAATAATATTTGTACATTCATTTGCCAATATTAACAGAAAATTAAGGCGCCAGACGAATGCGATAAATATGGGAAAAATAATTGGCACCTAGATGAACGTGGAAATCTAATTTTCTTCTGCAAAAATACATACAAGATGTTGTTACAGTTACAGTGTTTATTATACATATTATATTCATACGATATTTTGACGCTTATTAAAAAAGTATTTATTTAGAAATATTCGAGGCAAAAAAATAAAAGAGTCGGCGGTGAAATTCATTGTAAAGGCGTCTCGTGAGTTGCATCGGCCGCTCACGAGGAGTGTTGAACGAGAAGAACGTAGGAGAGAGAAGATTCGCGAGAAGAAAGGGGCAGATGGATTTCGACCCCGCAACAGATCGACGAATGGGATGGCGAATAAATACCTAGTATGGATTCGCTGAGAGCCAATAGCGATGCGTGATGTCCTCCCTCATTCGAGAGAGAAACGCCAATCGGGTGTTCTCGCTGTTGGCGTAACTCTCGGCAAGAAGAATGGTGAGGGTTGAAAGGAGAGGAGGGGTAAAGGGAATAGGGGTGGCGCGATGGCTCGACGGCTCTACCTGCCTACTCGACTGATAAAGACAGACAGACTCCCCTGTCTTCCGTGCCAGATCATACCAGCTTTTGCTAAGGCGACTGTCGGTGTGTGGTACGACCACATCTCTAGTAGCGTCTCGGTAGCCACCTACCTCCGCCGTTCATTTACACCCACTTTACCAGCAACGCCGCGATGTGCTTCGACACCTTTCTTCGGATTACACCGTTGCCCTTTAAACATTGTCTCACCTTGCCTCGCTCCTTCTATCGATATCAATGCCTCCCTCGCGTAATTAACTGAAGAGGAACACAAATTACATTTCACCGATAGGGTGAACGTCTTCATCGCTATGCAGATTCAAACGTACCCGAGTCTCAAATGGTCTTGAAGACGATGTCGAATGATTGCTCCAGAAAGCTTTTCAACGTTTCGGTAAAAGTTATCTGTACAATGTATAAAATTTATATTTCTTGTTTAAATGAAATAAGTACAGCTTATTTCAATTTTTACTTTTAAATGATTCTATTGTTTTTACATTACATAATGTACATATGTGTAATTGTATAAGTGTTTTTAATGGGAAATGTTTTTCTTTCATTAAACTTTTGCGAAGAGTAGATTTCTTATTTTTGTTTCAAATATATTTAATAAAAATATTCATTTAACAATAATTTTCCAAAATGATCTCGTCACATAATTCGTTCATAAATTCTATCTTAACAAATCGCAAACTATCGAAAATTTAATTTGGCTTTAAAATGTGACGGCTGGTATGACTTAATTCGTTGTTTGTCATGTGACACGAGTTTAGCGTTGGCGCACGTGTCACGCCATATGTATATCACAGTGTCGTACGCAAACACTTACGCGATACTCAAGAGGGTTCAGGCTCAAACATTAAGGCAAAGTACATGTCAATACAATATCTCAATAACAGACCAACGATTTGTCAAGAAAAAGTTTTTATTAATTGATCAAAACAAGATATATAAAAAGAGAAAGAAAAAAGGTTTTTATATTTTCTATAATTTATTTTAATTAAAATAAAATTTATTTTAATTTAAAATAAAAAAGTATTTATTTAATAGAGATAGAAAGATATAGTAAAATTATTCTTTTTTGTACAAAATAATTTTTTGTGTAAAATGTTACGTAGAATGTGTGGTTTCGGAAATATATTTTTTTACAATAATATGGAACGTATATCTGCGTACTATAAAATTATATCAAAATTTTCTGCATTCTATATAATATATAATATATACTTGAAATAAATTTGTATTTGTCAATGTGTTTTAAATAATTTATTTGAGAGAGAGAGAGAGAGAGAAAGAGAGAGAGAAAGGGCGAAGATTACCTGTAAAAAGTGAAAAGAAAACGCTACATTAATAAGTAAATTATCTAACACATTTCATATTAAATATGAATTTAATATATATTTATATATGTGTATATATTTTTACATATTTATATATATGTATTATATATATATTTATATATATCTATCAATCTATATGTATGTATATATATTTATTTATCTCTCTAGGTAGCTTACAATTTAATTTAAGTATTATATGAATTGCAGATAATTTATATTTTATAATACTGATATATAATTTTATGTTACTGTGAAAAAATATATATTTCCGAAATATTTTGTTTATCTTTTTTTTACAAAATTAAATTACAAGTTTTATTATATTTCGTATGTATTACAAGTATTATATTTGTTGTTAAAAAAATTTTATTTGTGATAAGAATTACACGGAATCTTTTTTCCAATGTTAATATAAATCAACTAAAAATATCCGATACTGAATGAAAAACAGACTACTATGACAATCGCGCGGCCACTCTATCAAATTCATTTATGGATATGTGCATTCATGCAAATTAGCGCGGGAAAGCGATGTTTCACTGCCGAATGCATTCACTAAAAATAAAGAAAGCACAATTCTTCGTTATAGTCGAGTAATCTCGTTTCCATTTACTTCGCAAAGTGAAACTTGCACTATTGGTCCGAGCCATTACGTTTCCCTCTCTATATCTGCACCATATAATCGTTTCTCTCTTCCCGCACCCATGAATTTCTCCATAGCGAAGGGGAGCTCGACAGACAATATATCAGTTTACAATGATAAAAAGCAAACACAGAAAATAACGCGAAGAATTACTGAATCACACAAACAGTATGTCCCCTGTCTCTGGAGACAGGATGTATTTCGAGCGGACGGTCAGCAGCATCCGACGGAGAGTACACGCCTCGCGTATTTTCCTCACAATACGGTTGCCATTGTTTTATTTTATATGGAGACACTATATCATGTCGGTATTATTGAAAATTGTCTCATTAATACTAAATGATTGGATAGCATAATACTAACGTCTCACGTCTATAAAGTGCCGCACAGTTCGTTCAGTGATTTGATGATTAAGAGTAGTTACATTTGCAAATTTCAAATTTCCAAATGGATAAAAACAATGATTTCTATTTTACTGTTAAAATAATTGTCTAATCGTATTTAATGTAAAGAATTCATACGTATGCCGTTATCATCAGCGTATGCTTTGCTTATTTTTTATTATTTTTTATTGTAATTGCATTATATAATAAAACAGTTTTTAATATTAAACAGTAGAGTAAAATTCATTACCAATTTTTAAAAATTATTTTTTTATTAAAACTATTAATGAGTAAAAATCCCGAAAATTTACATTTTTCTTTTAGCGTCTGTATTTTAAATTGTAATAAGTCATTGTAATTATGCAGATTGTTAATCCTTCAAAATTAAGTTGTGAATTTTATTATAGATATTTAATAAATAAAAAAAGTAGTAATTATTTAAAAGTACACACTATGTATTACATATTAAAAAGTAAGACACCGTGCAAAATAAAAGCAATAAAAGTAAGAAAGAAAGATTATAGTATGCTGTTTTATGTATAGTATATGTTTCATGTGTGTGTATGTGATTGTATCTAATCTACTCTTCCTAAACAAAATTATTATTCAAAAATAATAAACAAATGATAAGCAGGCAATTGGGAATTGGCGCCGTAGACGCTGTGCGCAGTTTTTTGTTTCTTAAAAATATTTTATATTAAATAATTAAATCATGGAGAAATACTTGTACATGTTTCGGCTAATTTTTTATCCTTCTTCAGCAAAAAATTAATAGATGAATACAATAGTTGTTATCCATAAAATTATAATTTTTTTTAAAATTAACATAGTGTAATTAATAATATACAATTCTTTATACGTCTTCATGTTTCTAACGATTAAATGTGCTCAATATGTCTTTGATTCACGGACAATTAAAATAATAGATTAATTGAAAGATGGCGAAACATGCATTCGTAAATGATTGTTATGTGATAGATTTCTTGTGCTAGCATCAACTAGTGAAATAAATGAGTATGTATTACATGGCATTAAAGTCGTATAATACACAATAGATAAATATGGCTATGAAAAAGAAGAAGTCAGTACAACTCTTCGAACTCTCTCTTGATTTAAATATTTCGTAGGTATGTGTTTCCAGCTGGAAGCTCACTTCGTCTTGAGCTTCGAATTTACTTCTCTTCCTTTCTTCCTCTCCCTTTATTTATCTATTCATCTATTTCTCCTATCTATCTTTCTCTTATCCTCTATGCTATTTAGAGATAACATCTATCTCCCTCGGTACCGCATGCATACAAACCAGCACCAAGAAGTAGACAATTCACAATTAGCAAACACAAACAAACTACGAGTGGCTTCAAGTTGCTTGGGATGCGACGGCAGCCGAGTTTAGCCGGAAGCGAGCGATGGGGTAGAGACTTCTGGGATGCGAAGCGACTAGTTCGGCAGTCCCTGAGTGTCACAACCTCTACTATACAGAATACTCATCTCTTCCTGTCCCTCTTCGAAAGTAAAGATATGCATATACGGGGTAATCCTTAAGTAGTTGTTCATCTCATATAACGAATTTGGTCTTTTTTGCATTACGCTAAATCAGTGCGTACTAAAATATTAAAAGCTGTTACACGAAATTAGAAAGTGAAATGTAAAAATATATATAAATATATTAAACAATTAACTATCTATTAATGATATTGTCAGATTATTTAACATATATGTCCTTTCATTGTCAAAGTTGATTATATTGTATCACTGCATTGAGATATTCTGTATAAAGCAGCTTTTATAATATACACTGATCGAACGTAGTGCGAGTGATTGAATTCATTAATTAATTTAACAGTTATGATTGGTTATACTTAAATAAACTCAATAGGTAATCGTATGTACTAGAGAATTAAATGATAGATTTAAAAAATTAAAAGAATTTGTTTCAAAATTTTATGGAATAAGTTTTCAAATTAAAATGTATTTTTAGAATTAGCTTAAAACTTTCTGATTTGTGAAATCATTTCAGTGATTTATATTTTCTACTCTTTAAATTTCTTGGAGTGAAATCTCAGCCCAAAAGGATTAAAATATTGTCACTATTGAAAAAGACAAACTCTTAAAAGTGATAGATTTTCACTCTCTTTTTGGAGTGAGATTTCACACTTATGAAGTGAGATTTACTCCAAAAAAGGAGTGAGATTTCTTTTCTTTAAAGTGAGTTTCAAACCAAAAGAAAAATAAAAATTTAACACTCTTATTCAAGTGTGCAAATTTTAGCTGTTTTTCAATAATGGCAACCTTTTAATATTTTAATCTTTTTGGAGTGAGATTTACCAAAAATTTAGTGTATACTTATATACTCTAAATAATTTATTTTTTATTTCTATAATATTAATTCAATAAAAGCGTGACAATTATTAAGTTAATTTGAATATATAAATTCATATTTTAGCCTAATATTTAAAATTTTCGGTTTTTATAAAATATCTCTTAATATGTATACTATCAAAGAAATAATCATAAATTGATAACTGAAGTCGAATAAATCTATACGTTATAAATTCTATAAGTTATAAATTATTATTATTATTTAATAGTATTTAATAGTATTTTACTATTATACACAAAATTCAATAAGTATATTATTTAATATTAATAATAAATAAGTAATTGAAATATTGAGAATGTTTATCGATCTTTCTTGTTTGCACACCCGTTATACACGCATCAGACTCTCACCGTTGCGTTGGAACACTTGAAGCTCCGACCAGTTACGGCAACAATAGGCTTTGTCTTCGCACCGCCGGTGCTCACAAATTGGTAGAAATCTTGATTAAAGGTGCAATCCTCTCTGTTGCTGACTGCGGCAGCAAATATGAATTGCAGCCCCGATGCTCCTGTTCCTCTATATCAGATGAAAATAAAAGAAATCCTTGATCGCACTTACACAGAGAATCAATAAATGAATCCAATTATACATGTTACTAAGCACAAGTTAAACAAATCGTTTTGTCTCTTATGATAAGCAAAATATCTTAATAATTAAATTAAAATTTATTTTGTTAAATATACAAATAACATAACTTTACTGCTGATTTAGAATTTATGTGATTTTGTACTGAGATTGTAAAAAAGAAAATGTCCTGAAAATGCAATTTTTATTACAGTTGATGATGTTAATGTATATATATATACATAAATGTTTACGTTAACCTATATTGGAAAAAAATAATATTCGATATAAACACAAGCAAATTTCTATTAAAAAATTTTTTCTTTTATTCTGACATTAAATCATTTGTCATATCCAACTAAAATTTTGCAGAAAAAAGCTGACTTGTTCACGCCTGCATGCGTGTGTGAGTGCTTGTGTGCTTGTATATTTCTTATTGGAATTGAGTTCTTCATATCTTTTTCATATTCGTTTTTAAGAGTTACAATGATAATTTATTTTTGACAATATAAAAAGAAAATATTCTTTTATTTCACATAATAACTCAATAATTAAAATCTTTGAGATTGTTAATTACAAATTTCAGATTAAAATCAGAAAATTTAAACCGTTTACTTAATTATTACATTAATTTATTAATATATATTAATATATATTAGTTTGATCAGATAAAAAGATGATAAGTACTATAACAACTTCCGGCACAGTATCTGATGTTACGCATATCTGATTTTGGCTAATTGTAAGTACAAATTATGAATAGGGGAGACCGACAAGAAACACGTTTTTACACGTTTTATTTTGTTTTATATGCCCACTTACAACCAGTGATGTACATTTGGCCCGCGGAACTACAAAGAATCATCCCCTCCATTTTTGCCTCACCAAGTGATGCCGCGCTCGACTAGCTTCGGCGCTGAGCGAAGCAGTGATAGAAGCTATCCTTCTCGTCTTCGGTAGCCTTCGAGCCAAGAGCGAACGAGACTGCGTAAGAGAGAACCTGTCCTTCTTGTTCTGGTCGTTTGTAACAAGCGAGAAGGATGGTCTCTCTCACGTTGTCTCGTTTGCTCTTGGCGCATCAAAGGTTGCCGAAGATGAGAAGGATAGCTTCTATCATTGCTTCGCTCGTTCAGCGCCGAAGCTAGCCGAGCGCGGCGTTACTTGATAGGGCAAAAGTGGAAGGGATGCTTCTTTGTGGTGCCGGAGGGCGCCAAATGTGCATCACTGCTTACAACGCCTATGATAAGTTACTTTCATCTCGTCTGAACGGTAATTTCTTGTCGTTCCCCCTATTCACAGTTTAATTATTCACAATAGCAATCTGGATTTCTATTTCATTTGGTCTTTTAACCGTCTGAGAATGATACCCGCATGATGTTTTGGAGATTATCCCCCCTTAACTGAATTTTTACTATATCGATGTATGCAGAGCATCTATCATGGAAAAAAATCGAAATGGATTTCGATCGGAATTATTCAATTTTTTATTGTGTTTTCTAGGGAAAACGAAATAATTTCGATTGGAATTCATTGACATGTTTCATGATAGGTACCCAGATTAATAAAGTCTTAACGTTTACATGCTACGAATTTTAAACTTATTAGTCTATATTCTAATGAAGGCTCAAAAATGAGCCGAAACGTGCTATTCGTTAAAAAGTTATTAACAAAATAATTTTTATAAAGAGAACGTAATTTTTAAATTGTATATTTTACTAACATATATTTTATATAATTTACATAATGCTATTCTTTTATACCAAAACGGAATAAAAGAGATATTTCATGCAAAGCAAGACCCACATCTCCCCCGCTTAAAGGCGTTTGACTTTCCATGCGAGCGAGGTCTATCTATATAAATATAAGTAGCGTAAAGATACAAGGTGCAAAAGCACGTATATAATATTTCTCATGTTATTGATGTTAGTTGATTCACGTATTCAAAGTACGACACAAAGAAAAAAATATGGAAAATGACGAAAATTTGTATCTCTAGCGTCGAGAATCTTAAGACTAAGTTGACACAAGTTTATTAATCTACACAGGTACAATTATATATTATTAATATTTTTCAATCTCAGAAATGAGAAATTAGCAAAAAATATTGGGAATGTATTATTGTATGCATTTAGTTCTAGCTTTGGAAGCATCATTAGAATTTGTATAATAATTTGAACAAATTTAAAACATAAATTTTAACTTCAAAATAAGAAATTTATGATTTTATCTTTTATTTTTATGATCACTCTTCCTTTATCTACATCTACAACTGTCAAGAATACTTCCCCGCCCTCCATTCTCTCTTTCTTTCTCTATCTTCTCTCAAGATAGAAAGAAATGCAACGAGTCCTGTCAAACTGTCACTTTCGATTACGAATAAAATGCTTGATCTATGTATATGAGTCTGCCTCATCTCTCCTGCTATCTAAAGTCTGTATCAGACTATCAACTCTGCAGGCTGACTCGACTGCCAATTCTGCCGATCAATAATGAACCAATCATAATAATGGCGTTTTCGGCCCGTCTGGATTTGCACCAATCATCAATTGAATTAATGACGTTACATGCTCTCCTATTGATAAAGCATGTAACGTCAACTAATAGCAAAGCATTTTTTATCTAGACTGGTGCAAGCTCGATCGGGCCGAAAACGCTATAAGACTGATTCAATGTGATTGGTATATTATTGATCAGCAGTCAGAATTGGCAGTCGGGTTGGCCTGAAAATCAGTAATCTGATACGAGCTTCAAGGCATCCAAATTTCTACGTAAAGCGAGATTTCTAATAGATTGAAATCTAATATTTATTCCTAATATTTCCTCCATTGTGCGCAAGGTCTAAGATGTCGACAATGATGGCATATGAATAAATGTCATTATCTTGTAATAACTTAATAGCTAATAATCGCTTTACCTTTGTAGTATGATGCTATTGTAACATAAGTGCACTTGTAACGAAAGGATTAGATATACTTAAATCTTCTTTATAGCATTCAATTCACATTTTATTTTCTTATATAAAAGCATTAACTATAAAATGATGGTTTACGAATAAATAATAAGTTTGAAAAAAGTATCTAACAAAAGTTCTATATTTAGTTAGATATTATACAATTACTTAATACCTTAAACTCGAAAAGAAATTCCATCTTCACAGACGCAAATAATTGACTATGTTGTTCCATACTTAAAGAATGAAGTTTGATAAAAGAGCGAATGAGAATCTATGTAGCGTTTGTTTTTATATGTAATTAAATATTATATTTATTAACCTCAAGACTTTCAAATATTATCTGCGTTAAAAAAAACGCGATTTCTCATTGTGAGAAGCCGTAGAAGCTCATTTAAATGAGCATAAATCCAAATAAAGATCAATAACATATCACAGTTTCAGAATTATATTCGTTACATCTTAAAAATAATATCATTGACGCGCGATATTTTTACCATCTCTTGATTACGCATAACAGTTTTTATTTTATACGCGATAGCCAATAACGACATCGGTCAATCGCTAAAATATAATCGGAATGCAAAACACATTTATAAGTGATCTCTGATCGATTTTTGCTTTCTCAGCACAACAGTTTCTGTTTGTTTTCATTTTCATTCATAGATAAATGCGTAGGTTAAGGCGGTACATTTTGAACATGTACAATAAAATTTTTAACAAAATAAAATAATTCAATTTTCGATGTTCAAGTTTGCTAATGTTGATTCATGTATGAAGAGTATTGAAGGGTACTAAATAAGAAAAAATCAAACTTGAATTTCAAAAATTGAATTCAAATTTTATTTTATTGTATCATATTCAAAACTACCACATAACATATATGCAGAGTTATAACTGTGTCGTAGAAGACATCGGGACATTAACTACAATTGTTCCTCATCTAGTCTGATCGAGTAACAACGAAGCTGCCATTTCCACGTCGTATTTAGTCTGCTTTAAAGCATTTTCACATTGTTGTTTAGTAGCCAATCCCAATCTGAAATAATAATAAGTCCAATTTATAAACTTTTATCATTAAAAAAAAAAATCTATTTAAAAAATAAAGTTATAATTATTAACTTTTTATATAATGTTTTTGGAAAGAAAACAAGTTTATATTTTTTCTGATTTTTATAATTAGAAACGGATAAATCAATTTACAACAATAGATATAAAAATTATATATTTAATTTCTTACACACTAGAATGCAATTTCAAAATCATAGAACAAGATAAAGATGTTAAAATATATTCATATTTATATTCAGTTTCCTTATTACTGTGAAGTGAATGTATAGTCTCGTAAATCATATATTTGTATTGTAAATTATACACATAAGTTGCATTTAATAAAAAACAACGATTTCGGATTTTGGCTAGCATCTTCTTGAAGGGAGCAGGCTCTGATTTTTACTAATTATTTTTCAAAATTATTTTTTTTTTAATCATCTTTACACACATTCACAGATTTAAAAATCCTTTTCCATAATTAAAGTATACACTATAATGTACTTCAAACCAATCAACTTAAAATTGTTAAAATTGTTTAAAAAATAAATATTTTTTAAATAATTTTAACGATAGTTAGTAGTAGCGATAGTTAAAATTGTTTATAAGGTGGAACAACTTTTGATAATAATTTATTCGTATAAAACTCGATTGGAACAACTACGTTCACTCAATTTCTCTTCCATTTATATATGTTAAACTATCAGTAAGATACAAAGTCATGTGAAAGTATGTGAAGATACTACGTCAGTTTATAATAATAAGAATTAATAAAACATGATTACGTTTGTAATTTCAGAAGCAAGAACAGATAAAACCAATGTTTATAAACCTTTTGTGTTATTTTTATGTATTGAATTCTAAAGTTATTTAAACATTCTATATGTTTTCGATTATACCAACACAAATATTCTCATGAAAATAAATTGATTTATAGAAAAATACATACCTCATGAGATTTTCAAGTTTGACCTGCCTATCCTTCGTGATCTGCTTAGCAGCTTGATTTGTATCCCAACCAGTTGCCTGCAATGCAGCTAATATCTCCTGCTGCGATGCATCTACGGTCTCTTTCTGTACCTTCATGATTTTACTCATTCTAAATTCGTCACTTAATGACATTACCAATTGCTGAGAGGCTGCGGTGAGCGGTGGACTAGTGCAGGCAGAATGCTGATTGACCTGTAATAGATTTACCTTGGCAGCAGCAAAGTCATTCAGTGTCGTTAATGCATTTTTAGTCGACGTAGAAGCTTCAGCTTGCAATAGATTTGAAGGTCTACTCAAGTTGCATTTTATTGCGGGATTGTGACTCTGCATATAATCATTCTGGCTAGATTTAAGCAAACTTCGAGTCATAAGAGGAGCAGGTGGGGGAGTATAAGTCGGCGGCTGTTTCAGATAAGAACTAAAATCGCAAGCGTGTCCTTGAATAGGTTGATTCTTGAGATTGATACTCTTTTGTAGTGGTTGATTACCAGCAGTTTCCTGAACATGATTTTGGCTGGATTCACTGCTGAGATTATTAGAATAGTAATTTCGGAGAATGTTCTGTCGAACAGTTTTGTTGTAGAGTGTATTAAATTCGTTCTGAGACAGCTGCTCTAGATTAGGGACCTAAAAAAATTAAAATTGAGATTTATTAGATTTATTAGATTTTTAGATCCCAAAGTTCGTTAAAAATAAACTTGATAAGCACTATTGTCTTATTTTTATGTAATTATAATTTTTTATTAGATCACTCAGAATTATAACGACATATGTCAAGGTCAAATTCATCATTATTATCCCCCACTCGGCATTAGCCGTTTTTTAATTTAATTGACATGTATATAATAGTATATTAAACTTTTGAATTATTTCTCCTTATGAAATATGATTTACAAAGATGATTATATTTGTTAAATATAGGCATTTTTTTGTTATGGGGGCACCTATATTCTCAAAACTCGATTTTGAAATGCATTGTCAAATATTGTAATGCAAAAATTTTTTGATCTTTCTATCTTGAAACATCATCTATTGGTTTATTTTTAAATCTATAAATGAAAATAATTATAGATAAAGAGTTTATACAAGAAAAGGCTACAAAAGAATCTTAATGTATAAACGATGTATAATTTTATCAGTTTGATGAGTTTAACGACTGAAATTATATACTGAGGAAAACCTATTTTTTAAGATTACAAACGTTTTTGTAATAGCGACATTAATTTTTGATTAAATAATACAGATATTTAAAAACATCAAATCTAGCTCATTAGCCCTTCATTGTAATTTTATTGTTTTTAAATTTATATTTGAAATATTTTTCGTAATCTGCGTGCATGACAAATTATAACAAGTTATTTTAAATCATAAAATAGAATATCCTATTCTATATAATTATATAGGTACATACCGTTTGTTTCAATTCTGCATATACTTGTTGAGATAAAAGTGTAACAGGTTTTAATTGTTGCGACTGCTGTAAGTTATTTTGTATGTGGGCGATTTCATGAACGTTACTTGTGCTAGATGATACTGCCATATTTTGAGGACAAGTTTGAGGCAACGCGAAATCACCCATACAAAAATCTGGTGCTATACTCGGTGAGTAATTTTGATTTGATAACGAATAAATCTGTGCCTGATTAGACGCAACCTTGGAAATATTGCAATGCCCATGCTGAGAGAATTCGCCCGTGCTCTTGTCAGAAACATAATTGGCAGTCGTTTGAAGTAGATTAAAGTCAGTATTATGAAGATAATGCTGGCTTCCATTGGTTAATGAGCAAATCTGAGTTTGATTCACTTTAGAAATATTAGCTGCATCGCACTGAAGATAATTCCTGGCACTGGAAGAAATATTACTAATGGCAATCTGTTGCAAATTGAAAACATCGTGATCAATGCTCAATGAATTTGGAAGATAACTTTGGCTGTTTGACGAACAAATTTGTGTTTGATCCATTGCGGTCTTGGCAAGGTTGCAAGATCCGTGTTGTGCCTCATTCGTATTACTATCAGTACTATGATCAGAAGTTCCTTCAAACAGATTGATATTATCCTGATTGGCATGCAACGTATTTTGAGGATAAGTTTGATCTGACAGACAAGCTTGTGTCTGTATAAGAGTGGCCTTGGTGACATAGGAACTATACTGATTTTGATCATTCGTATCATTATCGAAAGCATTACTGGCAGTTTCTTGAAGTCGATTAACGTTCGCTTGGGTCACTGAAACGGACATTAATATTTGATTAGCTGCCGAATTAGTCAGGCAAATATTTGGCTGCTGCGATAGACCTTGCGTTTGCTGCCAAATTTGATTCATTATAGCCTCAGTGGCGGATTCTGATACACAGTGATCATTCTGGAGTCGCGGTCTTTCAACATTTGTGCTTTTCGGCTGCCAGAAGTTCTGTACTTTGTTAGATGATAAAGTATTTGCTCGATTTATAGTTGCCACCGGTGACTTCGGTTTTCCTTGTGGTGGAGGCTTTAACGCTGGAATAAGTGACAAAGGTCTGGCAACATCCTCCATCGTTGAAATCTGATGAGTAGACGTAGAATTCTGTTGCAATTTTTCTAACGATGAGTCGTGTAAATAATTTGCGGAAACAGTTTCCGGCTGTTGGCATTTACTGTTGCTAGCATTCGTGTTCTTGGTCGCCTCCTTCTCGCCTAAATGTTTCTCCAGCTCGGCCAAGAAAACCGGGTCCAGCTTCTTGGCGACAGTAGCAACTTCTTGACGATCAGAATAGGTTTTCAACGACAGCTCGTTCATGCTCTGCGCGAGCTCAAAATTAGACTTAGGCTTCGGCAGACTCACATTCGGGCCAAGAGAAGGAGGAGAAGGAAGAGAAGGAAGAGAAGGAGGAGGTAGCGGAGGAGGAGGAGGAGGAGGAGGTGGAGGAGGAGGAGGAGAAGGAGGAAGAAGAGGAAGAGGATGAGGA
>Ga0157364_1001196_pt1 | contig 21365 bp, 5 predicted proteins | sample AttsexASBM2_FD_111476 | JGI IMG/M metagenome (GOLD analysis project Ga0157364, IMG submission 111476) | Fungus gardens microbial communities from leaf cutter ant in Ribeirão Preto, State of São Paulo, Brazil - Atta sexdens ASBM2 | ecosystem: Host-associated > Fungi > Mycelium > Unclassified ...
GGGAGATCCAAGAGCACCTGGAGAGTCTTGAAGAAAATACACGAGATACGCGACGACACCGAAAGCTTATCTACGTTCCTCGAAATGTTAGCTCAGGTTCGACACCTGAACGGCATGGCACACGGAAAAAGTCGGCCTCTAGGAAGACTCATCAGTACCTTTCACACATTGTGATTCATAAAGCCCGTCCTCCCTGTGAAATCCATACCGATGAAATCCATACTGATGGACCCTGGGCACTGAGCGACGCAGCTGTTTCTTGTTTCGTGAAATCTAATGTGCATCCGAACTGCAAAGACTGCTCGCGTTGGAAGAACGCTATTGCAAGGGAACGACGTGTGCATTCACTGGAAACTCTAATCGCTGCGTGTAGCACGAAACAAAATGGATTTTCAACTGCCAAAACTGGCCTCATTTTCTTTCACTCAGATGATACATCAACAGTGGCAGACACTATTAAAAAGATACAAGGAAGGGGAAAAGATTTTAGATCAAAAATTCTTATGTTTGCATGTAATTCAGATAAACTCATAGAAGAGAATGCACTGTATGTACTTTAGGTAGCTCTGTATCATGATAAGTAATGACAATAGACAATAGCTGGCCTATCAAGAGTATGACGAAATATTACAGTTTCGATTATCCACGGACATTTGAACTCGGACTAGTATGTCATAGTGGACTGTATATGTCATTATTTTATCTATGTCGTCAGCCTTCTATCTACAGTATTTAACGTAGCTATCCCTGCAACTGTGAGTTCATGTCTTCTACTCGTGAATTCCAGGCCTGCCATGCATGCCATCTGTTCACTGCCTCGTACTCGTGTGCTTCGTTAAGTCTGCTATTATCAAGGGCCAGATAGAGCTCACCAAGGATAGGATTTTATGATGTTAACGACAGTTCTGGAAAGAGGAAAAGGATTGTGGGAAAATGCATGGAGTGGAGCAGATAAGTGTGAGGATATTAATGATGTGTGGAATATGGATGTCAATGTAATCCTGAAGATTACCACTTAACACACCTAAGCTCCAGCTTTCTGGTATTACCCCTTTGCTAAACAATATCTTCTCTGTTTTTTCTGGTTACATCATTAATTAGACATTATAGATTGACTTCCAAGATATTTGAAACATCTGCTTCCTGACCTTCAGACAGGATTCTAACCATACATAGGTGTACTTCTGCATCCATGCTTGTTTGTGCATGGGTCAACCCTTGTGTTTATCTCTTGGAAGCTTATCACCTAGGCTCCTAGTTGTCCTATATCCTAGAAACTATAAGGGGGCTTGCTTTTCCATTCCATGTTTTTTAGCTAATCTGTGTTCCATGACCTTTTCCAGCATTCATACTCATTAACTAATCCACTTTCCTGTGCTCCAGACCTCTTTGAGCTACATACAAATATTCCTAACCATCTAGATATATCATCTAACTCCTCTTTTCTATATTTCCCTGCTCTTCTGTAGTGCTCTGTGGTCACCTGTAGTCTGTATTGTCATCTGCTTATCTGCTTTCCTGTATTCTAGAAGCACTTGCTAAGCATTCTAGCTCTCTTCCAATTTAGTCTCTTCATTCTGAACTATTTCTGACTACTTGAGTATCATCATTTCCTGCTTATGTAAACAGAATTCTAACACATTAGAATGAACCTGTTATTATATAAAGTAGTCATCACCTTCAGGAATTCTCATCCTGTTCTCTTAGGATTTTTTGTAAATAAGTATATAGTTAGTATTTCTTAGACAATGAACTGAGGATTTCCTGGAGATTTGAAGTGCCCTGCTCTTCCACCCAGTCATCCTAATAGAAACCCTCTTTATAACATTTCCTTAGTTATTACCTAGACTACTATTTTCTAGTTACAGTTCCAACTATAAACTTAGTATTTAAGACTAAGTAAATACACTGTAATATTCAGTCTGGAAATTGACTAAGGTTTGACTAAGACCTGACTAAGAATCCACCAAGAATCTTCTAATACTCTACCTTGTCATCTAAAATTATGACTATATAACAGATAGTAAGTATAACACATAAGTTGAGGCTAAAGTCATCATTTGAGATCACATTTCCAATCCATAAATAAGCTTCCAAGCTTGATTTACAATCCAGATATCTTGCATGATATTCACATCTGTTTCCAGACCAGTTTTTATACTTGATCTGACTCTCTTTTTACACAAATAATTATAAATATTTACTTAAGGTAAGTTCTACCTATCTTAACACTCAAAAAGAGATAAAACAACAAATAGATAAGAGATAAAAGAAAGCAAAAGCATAGAAGAAGGGTAATAAAGTGATATTGAGTACAAAGGACTTAGTATTAGAAGACCTACCTTCAACCAAAGTCTGAGTACTCAAGTACTACTGAATTTTGTAGTTTTTCTATCCTTTTATAGTTAACACTTCTTCTCCACCAAACTCTATGATGACAAAGGTCAGGCAAAAAAGAAGTTATACCAGGATGCAACAAAAACTATGTAATACTAGCTCTTAACTACATACTAAATAAGCATTAACATTCACTTGTGAATGTTTTTCCTGGCTAACACACTTCTCAATAGTGAACCTTACACTGTATAACAAACTCCTTTGGAAAATCTAGTAAACAAATTGTAAAGCTCTTTAAGAATCTTCAACAATACTATTTATCCTAGGTAATACACTTTAAAAGCATTTTTCAAGTTGAACCTTATAACTAATGATACTAACTAATACTCATCTTATATCAGGCACAGTTCACACTAGAAGGTAAAAGTTTGCAGAGTTAGCTTGGAAATATATAGAGTATGTAAACTCTGTAAAAAAAGCTTAGTGATGTGGACTTGTTAGAACAACATTGGCTTCAGCTTATATGCTGTGCTATCTGTTTATTGTATAGTCACAGCTTCAGAGAAATGGATGAAGTCTAAGATAGAAATGAGTACTGATTGGGTGTATTACTATAAAACATCAGGGATTGAGTTTAATAGAGGTTATCTTTATCAATTATCAGACTAGTAAATTATAATATAAGTACTAGTCTTATATACAAACCAAAAATATAAGAGATACTCAGAGTTTCAGTATCTCACTCTGAGCAGAGGTTTTAGTAATGAAACACTAATAGGAGTAAGATAAGAGAACTCTGCTATAAAAGACCAAGTTCAATGGAAGTATTTCTATTATAGAAGACTGAATATCCTAGTTATTGTATTACTGCTGCAGTGATGTGTTGCAAGAAGATAGCTATCATAAAAGATAGGCTTTGTCATAACATGATAAAGTGTGGACAGACTTTGATAAGATATAGATAAGACAGTAGTATATTATTAGTTTATGACAAGTGAAGGCATATGATATGGAAGTCACATGATATTATGTCATAAAGTCTAGAACATTTTACAGTCTAGAAGAGTCTAAAGAAGTTGGAAAGAGTCTAGACAATGTTATTAGAGAGCATAGCAGCTGTATTGCTACCATATGCTGCATACATGGTACATGCATGGATGACTCATGGATATTAGGGCAGAATATGCAGTAAAAGTGTAGTCATAGCACAAACCACATTGTAATAGTATATATAGGATAGTAATACAATGAGGACTCCTTGTCAAGTTCTCTTGTAAACCTCATTACCTCAATTTCTACTGAGTGAACTATTGTTAGTGGATTCCACTACAAGTTGTCACAACTAGGTGGTTGCCACAACAGGCTTGTTTTTGTAGATTTTATAACAATAGCACTGCTATGAGAATGTAGTTTTAGTATAGGTGAACTTGATATATAATATCTTGCTAGCCTTTCTCAGGCTACTAGAACTCTCCAAAACTTGTCCAAAAGTGATAAAAAGAGAATTCCAATTTGAATTCCCCTACTCATAAGCAGTTTAATTGCTATTTTCTCAAGCATTTTTAGTACTTTTTTTCTCCTTTCCACTCATAGCTTATATATTAGTTTAAAAATATAATTAAAAAATAAAGACTGAAACTATAAAAAAGACCTCTGAGTTCTCAAAAACACATAGTTCTTTCTCAATTTACAACCTGACATTATTTTAATAGTCTTTTTTTGCTCACAAGTACTAATTCTATCTCTTTTTTACTAGCTATTCTTACTTACAAGACTATTCTTAGCTTCTTGGGTTTCTAGTTTATTATCTTTCTATCTTAGCCTATTATCCAAATGTTTGTGACTATACTAATTATGCTCTTGAGTTCTCTTATTTTGTAACTAGTCTTTTGCAAGTGTGGTAATATCTCTAAAGACCTTGTCTTCTTGAAATTTAGTTTGATTAATGGCTACTATATTGTCTCTTGAGTGGGTTTTCACTTGAGAAAGCATGAGATGTCACCTAAAAGCATTAAGTATTCTTACTAAAGCTCTTAAATAGTTCTTTAAGCCATAATCTTTAATATTCCAGCACTATTCCTCTTAGGCTATTGCTGTTATGAGCTTCTTTTTTTTTAGTAATTTTTCTAGACATTTCTACTTGGGTTCCTAACTACTTGGTCATTATTATTCCCTAGTTATATCAGCACTATTCTGCTAGATTAGAATATATTTGTAGTAGTATTTATGTCAAAAACGAAAGATGTAGACTTAATATTTTTTTATTTTCCTCTCTCATTTTTATTTTATTTTTGATTTATTTTCTTTTATTCTATTTTTAGAACTAGGGTTAGGGTTAGAGTGACAAGATCATGCTGTCACACAGCAGGTCACATCAGATAACATAGTCACAAGTTACATAACATATGGAAGAATGATGTCATACAATGTGTAATACATATAGTTGTTTAGGGTAGGCTAGAAATAGCTTGCATGGACTATTAGGTATTCATATATAAGGTAGACAATCCTGTACAGAGTTCTTTATTGAGTTCTCTTGTGTTAACCTAATATAAGGTTCTTTTCATTGATCAACTCTAAGATCTTTGATTTGTAACAATTTAGGATAGTTGTTATCTCCAAAAGTTCTTATTCTGTTCTCTTAGGACTTTCTAGAGGTGAGCATCTCTGTACTTTGTTGGGTAAATATATTTCTTAGGACTTTTTGAAGTTGTAATCTCTTTTGTATTACTATAGTCTTTACTTAGTTACTTTAATAGCAGAATAGAATTCTTCTCTTTTGGAACCTTAACATATTAAAAGTCTGGTAGTCTTAGATTACCTACTTTATGTCTCAATCTTTTTTCTCTTTTCTTACTTCTCATATAATGATGTTCAAACTGATTATTTCAACTTTGTTCCTACTGACAAGGCTTTGAGCAATCTCCAGCACAATTTAAGAGAAGTAGCCAAGCATTAATATGTTTTAAAAATATTTAATAATAATATCCTTGCTAGTCTTATAATCTAATTTAGAGACCTGTAAACTTTTATATCAAACTATACTCCTGCAACAGCAAATATTCTCTCTCTCTTCATAATAAAACCTTTATTCCTTACTAACTCTCTTATATTTTGAAACTCCTTCTATTGCTTTAGGTCTCATATACCATCTCTACTGGACTTCAACAGTGATTGGCAGGCTAATAAAGCCTATATATTATCCTTCTTTAGGAGTAATTGTGTCTCTAAATAGTTAGAAGAGATTTTTTATAAGAAGTCAACCATAGATATTTTTTCCATTAATATCTAGCCTAAGTTTGAATAGCTCTTTCAAGAGCACTTCTTCTCTATCAATGTCACTACTGAAACCACTAACAAATTAAGGAAATGATATATTATCAAAGAAACTATATAGTAGAGAACTACTTAGATAAGTTTTAATTCTTTATATTAAAAGCTAATTATACTGATTTATGTACTCTAATAGTCAAGTTTCACAGAGGTCTTTACAATACAATCTAGATCCAGATTATAACTCTATTTGTAAGTAGGCTGAATAATACAAACTCCACAGTTTGGTTCAAAGTTATATAACATATAGACTAGGCCTAGTAAGTAAACAAAGCCTTTCAATTAACTCAGTAAACTATTCTGATCTCTTTTCAACCTCCAATCACTACAGAGTTCTTTATTTCTTCTTATTTCCAGGCAGCTCCTTCTACTATATTATTACTCTTGTATTAAGCACTGACAGCTCTTCTTCCAGATGTGCCTATAGACATAGATATTGTTCATAAACTCTATCTTATTCTGATCAAAGAATACTACTGTTATGAGAATCTGAACCATATAGTTTATAATTGCTTAGTAAAGTTGGATGTTCAGTAGTTGACTCTGAACAACAGAAGAAGTTGATGGAAGAATTAGAGAATATTGAAGTGATTTAGCAGCTAGAGCCCACAGAGCTGGAGGAATTTAGAAAGAGCACTTATAGATGGAATTTTGTGTAGAGTGGCTAGCAAATTGTATGTTCTGGTTGTTAGTAAATAAGTTTATCATACTTGAGATAAAAGAATACACTAACAATGACAGTAACATCCTTGATGTACCTGTTTGTTCATTTACTATCTCCACAGTTCTTGCTAAATATCCCAAGTGGGAAAATACTTTTATTATGTCCTGTTATCAATACTCTTGATATTTGTAAAATCTTCTTATACTACTGATATTATCAAGTCTATATCTATATATGTTTTAATCAACTCTGGTACTACCAGAATCTTTATCAACTGAAGTTTTGTAGAGAAACACTAATTGAATACTTATAAACTCTCAAAATCTATATATACAATATGAATGGCACTTCTAATAAGAATAGCTATATATCTAAGGTTGTCAACATAGTACTATAGTACCAGTCACATTCTGAATAGATTTTCTTTACTGTCTCTAGCCTAGGCAAACAAGACTTCATTCTTGGCTTCACTTGGCTCAAAGTATATAATGTCAAAGTTAACTGGTAGAGAGAAGAGGTCATAATAATGAGATGTTCAGCATGCTGTTCTAGTTATCAGAACATTCAAAAGATTGAAAAATACCAGATATGAGCTTTATAAATCTGTTAGTCCAGTTTTTTTCCTAGATAAGTAAAAGACCCCAAAGATGAAGAGAATCTCTAGTAGATCCTAACATAGTATGAAGAAGAGCTAGGTGATTGTTTCCAAAGCCTTTCATAAGAACTATGTCTAAGAGAAAGCTTCTGCACTTCTTCTATATATACAAAAGTTTGAGTTTGTTTTCACAAAGAAAGATTTTAATATCCTCTCCAACCATCACAAATGGGATTATGCCATCAAACTGATCCCTGGTATAGATCCTAAGTTATCAAAGATATATCTTCTATCTCCTACAGAGCAGTCTGAACTAGACAGGTTTATTACAGAAAATCTCCAAACTGGTCAGATAAAACTCTTCAAGTCTTTTATAGCTATACCAGTGTTTTTTATCAAGAAAAAGAATGGGTTTCTCTGTTTGATACAGAATTATAGAAATCTTAACATACTCATAATTCAAAATAAGTATTTGTTTCTTTTAATCTCCAAACTGGTTGCTAAGCTCCAAAATGCATAGTATTTCACCAAGCTAGATATGTGCTGGAGCTTTAACAATATTTGTATTAAGCCTAGAAATGAGTAGAAGACAGTCTTTTGCATGAACTATAGCCTTTTTGAATCTCTAGTAATGTTTTTTAGTATGACAAATAGTTCTGCTGCCTTTCAAACCATGATGAATAATATTTTTTGGAACCTTATAGTAGAAGGTATCATAATAGTATATCTGGATGATATTCTGATCTTTATCTAGACATTAGATGAGCATTACATAGTAGTCTGTAGAGTTTTAGAAATCTTGGCCAAACACAAGCTGTATCTTTGTCTAGAAAAGTATGAGTTTGACAAGTCATACATTAAGTACCTATGTCTAGTTATTTTAGAGTATTGAGTCAAAATAAACCTTGTCAAAGTGGCCATAGTTCATGATTGGCCTATACTAGCAAATTATATAAAGCTACAGATATTTCTTGGTTTCACCAACTTTTATTGAAGGTTCATCTAAGGCTTTTCTAATATAGCTAGATCCCTTTTCAATATCACCAGTGATAACAGTATATAGATCTAGAGCTCCTTATAGAAAACAGCCTTCATAGTACTGGAATATACTATTACTGTAGTTTCTGTGCTAACTTTCCCAGATACTTCTGTCCTCTTTTGTATTGAAGCTGAAAGTTTTGATTTTGTAACAGGAGCTTTGTTATTACAGGCATTGAAAAAAGATGATAAGTAATATCTGGTCACCTTTCTTAGCAAGTCCCTATTACTAATAGAGTGCAACTATGAAATACATAATAAGAAGATACTTGTAATCATCTGTATGCTTGAGGAATAGTATCACTTTTTAGAAGAAGCCCCAGTCCCAGTCCAGTTAAGATTTGGACAGACTATAAGAACCTCAAGTACTTCATGATCACCAAAAAGCTTAACCAAAGGCAGATCCAGTAGTTACTGTACTTAGCAAGGTTCAACTTCATTGTTCTAGAAGATTTATAGGGAAGTCTAATGTATTTTCACAGTAAAGCAATTATGGCACTGGATCTTAGAATAACCAAGATGTAGTATTGCTAAAGTTAGAGTTCCTCATAGTTTAAATATTGAAAGGAGTAGCAATTGAAGGTGAAGAAAAGAAGCTTTTGAAGGATATTAGATGTGGAAATTGGCTTAGTAGACAGAAAGAACCTATGGTAAGAGTAGCAAGAAAATTCAGATAGTCTGTAGCAAAGTTGCTATACTCTTTAGAGTGGTCTGAGAATGAGAGTTTACTATTACATTGTAGCAAGATCTATGTTCTAAATATTACAGACTTCCACAGAAGAGTAGTTGTCTTGCATTATGACTCAAAAGTAGCTGGACATCCAAATAGATAGAAAACTCTAAAACTAGTATCTTGGAATTACTGGTAATAACTTCAAATGTCAAGGTATATAGGTTAATATGTTAGTACTTGTGATCTTTGCTTGCATACCAAACTAGCATGCCATTTATCCCTTGGAGAACTATATTTACTTCTACTGTCTAATGTAAGATAGGAAACTATAAGTGTAAAATTCATTATGGAACTCCCAGAGTTTACAGGCTTCAATACAGTAATGACAGTCATAGATTTAGTATTTAAGAGAACTCATTTCATTTTTATACATATGACAATTATTGTGGAGGGTAATGTAAGACTTTTCTTGCACAATATCTGGAAGTTACATAGCCTTCTTATGTGTGTTATCTCAGATAAAAGACTATAGTTTGTTATCTACTTTACTAATGAATTATACTATCTACTAGAAATTGAAATTGCATCTTCTATAACTTATCACCCTTAATTAAGTAGACAAACAGAGTATGTCAACCAGAAGTTGGACCAATATCTCTAGCTGTTTGTGAATGAGAGGCAAAGTGACTGGTATAATCTTCTGTTCATAGTAGAGTTTCAACATGATAATCATGTCCATACTTCTACTTAGCAATGTCTATTCCTTTTAAACATAGATTGTTTTCTCTGTATGAGTTTTGAGCCTCACTAGCAGAAGTCAAAGGTGGAAGGGGTCATGAAGTTAGCACTGGAAGAAGCAAAGTCAGCTATAAGAACATAAAGCTCTATTACAATCACTGTCAGACTTCAGCTCCAGTCTTGAAATCTAGTAACAAGATATATTTTGACTTCACAGACATTTATATTACATACTCCTCTACAAAGCTATCTTACTGATACCTCAGGCCTTATATAGTGGAAAAGCAAGTAAGATCTATGACATATGGCTTGAAGCTTTCATCCTTGATAAGATAGCTATATTTAGTATTCAACATCATTAAACTGACTTTTATGCCTGAAGATCCTATTCTCAGTAGACATACAAACCCTTTTCCTAACCCCATTCTTATCAACAGACAAGAAGAATGGGAAGTTGAGAAGATCTTGGATAGTTACTAGTATTGATAATGATATTAGTATATTATATACTAAGTCTACCTATTCTAAAGATTATTTTTTGTGGCAGTAATGTCTTCTTTGATTCTAACAAAAGCCCATCTTCCATAATAGCCATACTTTCTACAACATGTTTTTGTAGCAGTAATACAGTCATTTCTAAACTCTTCAAGTACTCAGTCTTCTGTAGTGGAGTTCTCCTATTGACCTCTTTCAGTGTTTTATCACTGAAACCTTCACTCAGAACTGTACTCTGAAACCTTTGTGTTATAACTTAAGATCTTGAGTAAGGACAAAAAACAACTCTTATATTAAGTTACACAAGAGAACTCAATAGAGTTCTAAGTACAAAATAACCTACCTTATATATTATAGACTATGGTTACATACTATAACTAACCTATCCTAAAGTCTATGTGCTTTTTATAAGACCAACATGCTATTGCTATATTATATATTATCTACTTAAGAATCTTCTATTATCTTCTCTATATCATGTGATTATGTGACTTGTGAATATGACATATGTGACTATCTTATAATAGATATTATGCTTTTATCATACTTTGCAACTTATACAACCATTATATAGAACATCATATCATACTCTTTGTTTAAGTCCAAAATAATGAAAATAAAAAATAAAAACCAAAATAAAAGGAAAATAAGAAAAATAAAATAAAATAAAACCAAGTCTAATGTTCACAACTCAGACACTCCAAGTATCTTCTATCAATCTTCTTGTATATAAGACTAGTAGACTAATCTGATAATCAAATATTTAAGTGAATATAATTTCCAGTATTTAATGGCAATATACTACTATCAGCACTTATTCTTTTTAGACTTTAGACTATCTTCTAAAGTTGTGATTATATAACAAATAAATAATACAGCACATAAGCTGAAGCTAAGGTTATTTTAGAAAGTTTAGATTACTAAGCTTTTAGTATGAAGTTCTCATACTCTATATATTCTCAAGCCAATTTTGTATGCTTTTATTTCCAGATATAAACAAGATTTGACAATATTATCAGACTACCAAGTTTGTTATTACTTCTGAGCAGTTATATTTGCTAAAAAATCCTTTGTTATAGTTTTGTTTATAAATTCCTTAACTTTCAAATTATACTTCAACAAGTCAAATAGTTTTCTTCTGCTATAACTCTTTAACCCACTTAGTATTAACTCTAAGTTATTTTACATTATACAAGAATGCAGAAGTTAGAGCAGAATAACCTATAGCTTCAGCTTGTGTGCTATACCTCTATGACTTGCACTGGTTATATATTTTGGACTGGGAACTTGGGACTTAGTGAATGGAAAACCACTGGAAGGTAGCAAGATATGTCATTGCTAATACTAGAAAAGTAGTGTTAGTTTTAGTCAATTTTCAAAATAAGATGCTATAGTGTAAACTACTGGATTATATACTAGTTAGTATACCTAGAGTAGCTATTTAGAATATAACTACTAAGCAGTTTACTCTAATCTCTAGTAATCCTTAGATATCAAGAGAGAAATATCTATAGAGTTGTCTTGTACTAGCAAGGATATTCAAGGTGACTTGGCTGATTTTGATCTGTATTGGAAAAGGTCTGGGACACAGATGAGAGCTGGTGGTTATCTATAGGTGGAAATAGATAAGGTCAAAACACAAGATGTAACATTATGCTAGAAAATACTTTTTTGTAGAATACATACTCTTATTGAGTTTTCAAGCACTTTAGATCTATTTAAAGACTTGAATGAGAAGACTTGATACTTATCAAGAGAGTATCAGGATGGGTGGTATTAGGGCAGAACTTGCTTCAAATAAATATCTACAATTAGCTATATAAAAAGATGTTGGATTAAGTATAGAAACTTATCCAGGAATAGATGTAATATTTATGAGGTTGGGCAAAGTATCTAGGTTTCAGATCAAGCTTGGAGGCTTATTCATAGATAGGTGATATAATCTTGGATAATGATTTTATGCTGGAAAATACTTTTCTGCAAAAACAAGTAATCTTATAAGGTTTTTAAGTATGTAAGTCCTCTTTGAAAGTATTAGCAAGAAGATCTTATACTCTTAGATAACACTTCAGGTCCTCTTGAGTAAATACCAGTTTGAGGGGTAGTGTAGTAGCTATTAATCAAACCAAATCTTAAAAAGAAGGAATCTTTAGAGATAAGAAACACTACTTGCAAATAACTAGCTATAGAATATATATGCTCATAAAAGCATTTTACCAAGTTATGAACATTTGAATGGTCAAATAAGATAAGAACACATTAGATCAGAAGCCAATAGAGTCTAGGATAGTAGAGTAAGTAAGAACAGCCATGGAAATGGTAAAGGAGAAATAGAATGTGCTCTCACAAGTAGAAATCAATTATCAGATTGATATTGGGTTGCAAATAAAGAGATGGCCATGTGCTCATAAGACTTCAGAGAGCTTCATTATGGTTTCATTTTTCATTCTCTAAATCTATTCTTTGTATTTTTATACTAATATATAAGTTATAAGTGAAGGAGAGTAAGAAAGAGGACTCTCATCTAAATATTCCCACTTAAAAGTAGTTTAACCTTTATTTGATTGAGTAAACATTGCTATTATTTACTATCACTTTCAGACAAGTTTTGGAGAGTTCTAGCAATCTGGGAAAGGCTAGCAAGATGAGTATTAGTTGGTATATTTAGTTATAAGGTTTGACTTGAGAAATGTCTTTGGAGTATATTACCTGGGATAAATAGTATTATTAGAGACTTTTAGGGAGCTTTGCAATCTATTCACTAGATTTTCCAAAGAAGCTTGTTACACAGTATAAGGTTTACTGTCTAAGAGTATGTTAACAAGAGAAAGCATTTGCAAGCAGATACTATTTATATATTCCTTTCAATATTCTTCCTAACAATATCCTTTTGCATTCATGAGAGCCCTTTCAGAGGTTTTATATATTCTATTCTTCTTTTTATATTATTGTTTCTATCTCTTTTCTTAATTCCTAATACTGATATCATTCCCTTTTAATTGTTTAGTATGCAGTTAAGAGCTGGTATTATGTTGTACCATAGTATAACCTCTTTTCTGCCTAACATCTGTCATTGAAAATGCCACTATACAAGATAGGTAGAAAAGAAGGCTCTTAAGTCTTATTTTTGAAAGCAAGATAAGGCTTGTGCTGCTAGCAATACTATATGCTCCTAAAATAAGACAAATATATCTCCAGTGGCCTTATCTACCAAATTATTACCTTCTAAGACATCTAACTTATCATTCTTTACTTCTAAAAAACAGTCTAACTTTTTGTAGGTGAAATTTCCTTCTAAGCTAGATAATAATGACAAGTTGACCAGTAATAAGTGCAAGAAGTATTTTAAAAACAATTTGTACCTCTATTGTGGTATAAGAGACCATAAGTTGAACTCTTGTCCTAAGAAGCAGATTATGGTTACTTCTAGGAACTGTAGTGCTTTAGCAGCTGCTGATATTCTTGTAGCTACTTCCAAGAAATTCTTAGAAAAATAAAGAGTGATCTCCAAGACTTTATACAGACTGAGGACCATGTTAAACTTCTCTGTACAACAATAAGTCCTATCTAACTCAATATATCTGCTCTTTCTGATCCACACTCTCTCTTTGCTTCTCTTACCTTCTCTCTTGATCCTTGGTTATAATTACCTTAATTAAACTATTTGAGCTCTTGTTAACTCTAAGTTTACTTATTATTGTATAAACTCAAAATTTGTGGATATTTATGACCTAAAGATATCTGTAATCTCACTAGTTGCCCTTTACTTGTTTAATGAACTATCAAACAGTATTATTTCTGAAATTGCTATCTTTTCTGTAATCTTTCTCACTGGTGATTGTATGAATCTAGATTTCTATGTCACTCTGCTTAATTCTTCCTGCTCTTTGGTCTTTGAATATAACTGGCTTGTCCAATACAATCTATTAATTGACTAGGTAAATAGGTTAATAAACCTCTGTTTATCTTTGTAGAAAAATCTTGCTTTCTCTCATGTTGTAGCTAACACACTATTGATATCTCTATCATCTTCTGATATTTCTCTGCAATTATTGGACTCCACAGTTTCCACACTTGTATCTGAGACCTCTGTGTTTATTTTTGAACAATATAACATCACTATCATTAGTGCTACAACATTCTTACATATATCTAAGCTTCCAACTCAACTATTTTTTTTATATTTTAGATGTTTAGGCCAACTTTATACAACTTACAGAGATATCTAATCTCTCAAATATTCCTTCTGAGTATTATAAATTTGCTGATGTCTTTAGCAAAGCTAAAGCTAAAGTTCTTGCTCCTCATTATCTTTATGACCTCAAGATCAGCTTGGAAGAGGGTGCTCAATCTCCAGTTAGCTCTATATATTCTCTTTCAGTATTCAAATAAGAAGCTCTCAAGGAACTCATTAAGAAAATCCTTAACATAGATTTTATTTAACCAACCTTATCTTCATATGGTATACTAGTCTTATTTGTTAAGAAGAAAGATGGTGCTTCTGTGTTGACTAAAAGCATTGCTATCTACTTTCTCTCATCTCTAATTTACTACACTTATCTTACAAAGTTCAGATATATACTAAGATAGATTTTTGCTATGCTTACCATTTGGTTTGCATTGCTAATGGTGATGAATGGAAGACTGCTTCCAAGACACATTATAAATCATTTAAGTGGTCTGTCATATCATTTGGTCTTACCAATACTCTTACAGCTTTTGAGTAATTTATGAATAACCTCTTTTCCAATCTTTCAGATGTTTGTGTTGTAATACATCTGAATGATATACTTATATAATCCAACATGTCCAAATATTACCAGCATGTCAAGAAAGTACTCAAATACTTGTGTAAAATTGGTTTTTATGCCAAAGTAGAGAAATGTGAGTTCTACTCCAAGTTGGTAGAGTATTTAGGATACATCCTTTTTTTCTTCTAGCATTACCATGTCTAATAACAAAGTAAAGATTATTCAAGACTAGCCAGAACTCAAGAAGGTCAAGGATATCCAGTCTTTCTTATGTTTTGCTAATTTTTATTGCTGGTTTATCTTTAACTACTTAGATATTGTCATTTCATTAACTTGTCTTATCCAAAAGAATATTCCTTGGAAGTTTGACTTTTCTTATCATAATGCTTTTAACTCCTTAAAAAAAGCACTTTGCTCCAATTCTATATACTGGATCTCCAATGCTCAACACATTGTAGAAACCAATGTCTCCAACTGTACTCTCACTGCAATTCTTTTTATTGTAAATGAAGAAAATCAAGTTCATCCAGCTATATTTCACATCTGTACTTTTACCATAGCAAAGTTAAACTATGACACTTATAACAAGGAACTCCTTACTATTTTTGAAGCTTTCAAGATTTGGCAACATTATTCAAAGGGTCTAGCCTTCTCCATTGATGTTTTTATAAAAAATCTTGAATATTTTTCTACTACTAAGATATTAACCTAAAGATAAGCACAGTAGTCCAAATACTTCTCACAGTTTAATCTAGTTATCATGTTCTGCTCTAGTTATCTTGGTACCAAACTAAATGCTTTTACTAGATAATGGGATATTTATCTTAAAGAGAGGAATACTGGCTACATTACAATTAACTCTTATAACTTCAAACTCATCTTAAAAACAACTTGTAGCCTTTATACAACCTACAGTCCTTCTTTTTTCTTTTCTTCATACAGCTATAGTCATTAATCTTGACATCTTGCACTGAGATATTTTTTTGGCTCTTTTTAATGACTCTATATCACATATCCTCCAATATCTACACTTTTCCAGTGTGAATAACACTCTATTTCTAATTATCATCAATCTGAGGACTAAACACTCTGTATTCCTCATCAATTCCATAGAGTCCAAATAACAATCCCATAATACCTGACTACCCAGAGTATATGTAGTAGTAGAATATTATTAGATTGTCACTTCCATATTTAAGAATGTAGCTACTATATATACTATTCTACAGTCTGATAATCAACTTGAACTATATTACACTTGTACTCTTCTATCTAAATCCCTATTATCTGAAATTATGATTATGCAACACATAGGCTAGGTATAATGTTATCTATTAAAGCCAAGGTTGTCTTATCTTTGCAGTACCACTTCTGCTCCTTTTCTACAACTTAACTTGCTAAGTCATCCTTCTATTTTATCTTCTATGCTGCTATTGCAGATAACACAGTAAGTATGATTCACTTCTAACATCCTACCACTGCAAAATATATCATTACAGATAGCTGATAGTCTATAAACTCTAATAGTCTTCTCTATATTGATGGCAGAATCTATAAACCATTTATTAGTAATCTCTGTATAAGTCCTCCAGTATTATATTTTTACTGGTCACTTCAGCCAGAATAAAATACTAAAACTTATTTGCCATAGTTATTTCTGGCACAGCTTTCATGCTGATGTACAATAATTCTATAAGTTCTATATTACTTGTATGCAATCCAAACCTCAGTGCCACAAGTCCTACAGATCTTTCAAACAGCTTTCTATTCCTAAATAGCTATGAAATTCTATTTCTATAGACTTTATTAAGAAAATTCTGTTATTCTCTAAGTTTGATACTATCTTGGTTATTGTTGACTAGCTCACCAAACAGGTTATTTTTATTTTTACTCACAATACAATTATATCTACAGACTTAGCATACTTGTTTGTCCTCTATATGTTCTCAAAACATAGTATTTCTTTTTATGTTACCTCAAATAAAGATTCAGAGTTTGTATCAAACTTTTTCTACTCTTTAAGCACTACTCTGGATGTATAGCTTCACTTTACTTCAGGCTACCACTCTGAAGGTAATAGAAAAATTGAACACACAAACTAGACACTTCAGCAATATTTCCATATATATTGTAATTACTAGCAAAACAACTAGTCTAAACTTCTGCTACTTGTAGAGCTCTCTACAACAATACTTCTAATACTATGAATTAAGCTTATAACTTTGCTGTAAATCTCAATAAATTATAGAATAATCTCAAAGATAAGATCACTATGATCTAATAGCACTATTAGAAGTCCACTGATGTGCAACATTCTCCTGCACCTAATTTCAAAGTAGATAATAAAGTCTTTGTTAAGGCTTGACTTTTAAGACTACCTGGTTCTTGAAGAAACTATCTGAAAAATATCTTAGACCCTACAAAAGTATTTCTTATCATGGTACTCTATTGTTCATTCTTTATCTTTCAGAGTTTATATACTCTGTACATCTAGTCTTCTATATCTCTATATCCCGACTTACTACTTCCAAAACTTTTCCTAAGAGAATACAACTGGTCTCTATACTAGTAATAATCAATAGGGAACCTAAGTATGAGATCTTGTAAATAGTAGACTCCAAAATCAATTGCTAATAAGCATGCAAGCTTCTTTACAAGATCATTTGGCTAAGGTATGAAGACACCAAAGATAAATCTAAGTAGATCTCTGCTACTGAACTCACTTATGCTGCTAAATTAGTATCTGATTTCTACATTGCATATTCTGCTAAGCCTGGTTTACTCCTATTGTTCTGACTACACTGCTGTAACTTAATCCTAACCTTCACACACTTTCAATAGGAATTTATTAGACTTTAACTTCTATTTTATTTGTTTTTTTAACTATCTTAATATTTTTCTTATTTACACAATTAGAAACACAAATCAAAAAACTCAAAAAATTCATATTCAGTATAATAAACAAAACCAGTATTTTAGTAGAAGAAAACAATAACATCTGTATGAAAACCTCTATCTTAACTTTCTTAGGCTTTTCTATAGACTTTTGTCTATCTTTATTCTCTTCCTTTTCTTTATTATTATCATCTCTCTTCTTGCTATTCTGCAAAACCTCTACTAGATTCTACCAAGTATTAACTATGGCCCTGATTCTTACTAGTTGGATGGTATTTTTTTCTTATCTCTCTATCAAGTCTCAGAGAGACTTTCTATGAGTTTTTGGAGTATATTTTTAATAATATTAAGGACTCTACTATAAATAGAGACCTTCTTGCTAGTAGTGATATTGTTATAAGAGATGTACTATTGTTTGATAGCAATGTTGTCACATACTACTAAAACCCATCTAACCCTATCTAATCTCATTATGGATAATGCTTACAAATATCCACTTTATTCAAAACATCTATGGGAATGGATATCTCTCTCTCAGTCTACACTACTCTTCTAGTATAGATTAATCTGGCTTCATTTAGGGTTGATTACTCCATAATCAAGCATATAAGCTTTCTCTTGTTCTCTATAGAGCTTTGAACACTATTCCAAGGATTTTTAGTGTATAAAGAGTAGATATTTATCTCTATGGATTCTTAGATATAGTCTTAGTTATAGAGTATAGTATTTAAGATGACTAAATACTCTGTATTTCCTTATCCTGAAAATCAACTAAAACTAGCACTACTCTTCTAGTATTAGCAATAATATACCTTGCTACCTTTTAGTGGTTGTCCACCTTCTAGAGTTTCTAATTCTAGTTAAAAATATGTAACTAGTATAACTTATAGAGGTACTATTAGATACAGTTCACATTTGAAGATGAAAGTTTGCAGAGTTGGCTTAGAAATACACAAAGTATAAAAACTCCATGTGATGAGCTTGGTGATGCAGACTTGTTGGAATAATCTTGGTCTCAACTTATATGTTGTGCCTCCTATGAGCCACATAGTCACAATTTCAGAGAATGACCTTATAAGGAATTATAAGAAGAGGAGTAAAACACATTGCCATTGACACCAGATATTTAGCATCAACTTTAGTCAATTATTAGGCTAGTTATTACAAAGTAATCACCAGCCTTAAATACATAAAATAATAAAAGAAGTAATTAAAACAGATTTCCAAGCAAGTGTTTCAGTAGTGAAACACTAAATAGAAGTTTAGATTGGAAAGGAGAAAACTCTGTATAAAGTCCAAGTAATTTTGAGAATTTTGAAGAAGATAATTAGGCAATGGAAATAGATAAAGATGACTGTATATTTTGACTCAAATAAAGCCAAATAACCATAGAAATCTGATGGAATTAAGTCTATTAAAAGTATCAAACTACTGATGGAGTTTTGGGCACAAATAAAGCCAAATAACTATAGAGATTTGATATTGTATTAAAGTTGGACATATTTCAGACATGTTTTGGAATTTGGAATATAACAGATACAGCATATATACTAAAGCTGAAAATTATTCTGCTCTGACTTTTATGTTCTTAAATAACACATTTTTACTTGAATCTTGATATCTGAGGTATCCCTTCTAGATCTTGAATAATAAGGAGTGATTATGAATAAAGAAATTTTTTATTACTTATCTACTATTATATAATAGATACTTCTGCCTAGTATACACACGTTTTTCACAGAGATTCTTGTCTCCCATCTTTATTGTATCATTTTTAGTCTCTATGATCTGAAGAACCTCAATGCTTTTTATCATGTTAGATCTCTATGCCAGAATTTTATTTCAAAGCTTCTTCAAATCTTCCAACTGCAATTTCTTTAACTTTTCTTTCTCATACTGTCTTTGTACAGTTTTCTCCTGCACTCTAGTCTTAGTAGTCTTCTTTGCCTTTTAAGCTATTTACTTAACATAATATACTTCTATTTCTTTTAGATAGACTTAAAGTTACTGCTACTTCTTATGTTGTTAGTGTATTTCTTTATATTAATGCTTCAATGTCTTGACATTAGCCTTAGAAATAGTTGGGAAGAAGGAAAAATATGTAATATATATAGTAGCTTAGGTACTATTATGAGTTTCTCAGATAAACTAAATAGAACTTTAAAGGCTTAGTTCTAAGAGAGATATACTGTAATAGACTAAGTCTACCTGTTCTAAAGACTGTCCTCTATATGTTGTAGCAACTACTAACCAAGATAGTTAATAATACATTAAGTAGTCTTATAATAAAAGAGTTTAATAGAAATTACAAAAGAACTCAGCAAGAAGTCCCTGATATATTGCTATCCTATTTATATAAGTATTATATAGTCTATACTAATAATAAATAGCTTTATCCTAATGTCTATATATTAACCATGAAGTGAACATGCCATAGATATACACCTTGATATTATTCTTTTAGTCTCTTTTCTTATATTCTAAGTTTATGATATAATATTATATGATACATCATATGACCACAGTCACTGTCTCTTTATTATTTAGAAAATAAAAGAATAAATAAATAAAATCAAAATAAAATCCAAGGATCTACACATATTATAATATTGTAGCAATAGTATCTTCTTAGCTTCCAAAAAAGTCTATTTTTCATGATAGTCATATTTCCTATAATATACTCTAACAGTAGTAATATAACAATCCTGAACTTCTCAAGTACTTAGTCTTATCAAACTCAGTCTTTTATAGTAGAGTTCCCCTATTTGACCTCTTTTAGTATTTTACTACTGAAATCTCCACTTGAAGCTATATTCTAAAACTTCCAAGCATTTCCTATTTATCTTCCTTATATATAAGATTAGTAATTATACTATAATTTGCTAGTCTAATAATTAATGAATATCCAAGTAAACTTGATTCCTAATGTTTAATAGCAATATATCATTATCAGTACTCATCTCCTTTAGACTTTATTCTACTTTCTGAAGTTGCAACTATATGGTAGACAAGTAGCATAGTACATAAGCTAAAGCTAAGGTTATTCTGGAAAGTTCATATCATTAAAAGAGTTTTTATATTTTATATATCTTCAAGCTAATTCCACAGGCTTTCACATTTTAGTATGAACTATGTCTGATAACTTAACAAAGTTTGGAAACAAGAACAGTAAAGTTAACTTAACAAACTCTACAGTGTTGGTAGCAGTATTTAAGGCTTATAGTCTAGAAAAGAAAAAGTCTATAGGTTCAATAACAGGTACTGGTAGTGTTTGAGGTTTGATTTTTCAGCAAAGTGGTAGGTTCCCTTATAGTTATGAAGATACAAGTTAAATAAAGTTTATACTTTACTTTATTCTGATTTTTGTTACAATTCTAAGCCAAGCTTAGATTATAACTTAGACAAAGACTTGAGTAAGAGTGAAGAAGATCAATTGGTAAAGCATAAAGATATAGGTCTATATCTACTACTATATATACCTACTGACCATGAAAAAGTGTTCTTGAAGAATAACATAAGAAAAGTATAAGGAAGCCTCTACTACTATATAAGGTACTGACTGATATTATAATAAGAAGAATACAAGGCATAGTAATGGTGAGTGATAAGTGAAACAAACCCTAACATATGTCCAAAGCATATTTAGTGTGAGACAAACATCTGTAAAACATAAAATAGAATTGTTTGTAATACTTTTGTTATTTGTTCTACTAAATATTCTTTAATTTTTCCAAACTTTTCCACTTACAGGTTCATTGATATTAAGTATAGTTTATACTTAGAGAAAATGTTCATAAAAAATACATGAAGTATACAGATTAAGTATTCAGACTTATTGTCAGGCAC
>Ga0157364_1001197_pt1 | contig 21365 bp, 21 predicted proteins | sample AttsexASBM2_FD_111476 | JGI IMG/M metagenome (GOLD analysis project Ga0157364, IMG submission 111476) | Fungus gardens microbial communities from leaf cutter ant in Ribeirão Preto, State of São Paulo, Brazil - Atta sexdens ASBM2 | ecosystem: Host-associated > Fungi > Mycelium > Unclassified ...
AATTTCCCATTCCTCTGCCACTTTCTTAATCTCCATTGTCTTCCCTTTCTTCTGTTTCTTCTTCTTATCCTTTTCCTCCTGCTTCTTTCCTGCTTCTTCCTTCGCTTCCTCTTCCTTCTGTTTCTTCTAACCTGATTTCTCCTGCACCGGCCTCTACTGCTTACCACATTCTTCTGGGCACCTTGTCATCTTTACCTCTCCTATTCTCCAATCTATTTCAGGATTGTGGCATGCTAGCCACGGCATCCCCAAAATTACTGTCCACTTTTGTCCTCCTATCACATCGATCTCTGTCCTTTCTCTATGTTCCTGATAGTATATGTTGACCTCTACCGTATGCTTTAAAACCTTGTTTCTTAGCAAACTCTGAGCTCATAACCAGCCTAGTTGCTTTACTGTCCAGCAATGCCTCTACCGTTATCCCCTCCTGCATATCTATTCTTTCTAACATGATCTTCACTGTCACTTCTCTTAGTGGTCCTCCTTCTATCTTTCTTACTTCTTCCTGAGTTCCCTCTGGTTTGGGTGTACCAGCCTTTATTTCTGTAGCTGATACATTAAACTTATTATAAGAACTTAGTTGAGGGCTTCTAAGCTCTCCACTTCTTTTAAATGTCCAATCTGTTTGATATTGTCCTCGAACCTTCCTTCCCTGTATTCCATTCTTCTTCTCTCCATTGCTCTTCCTCTTTCTCTATTCCTGCAGTGACGGGCCATGTGCCCAAAACTCCTGCATGCATAACAGTTCCTCCCTCTGTCCACCTCCATTGTATAAGAGTCCCTTCTTGGGGTTCCCATTCCCTGTCCTGACTCTCTCACTACCACCACATTTATCCTCTCTACTCCTTCTATTGGAGCAGGCCTTGTTGTTGCCTACTGAGGGGGCATTTGTCTCCTTTGCCACACTAATGGTCATGGCAATATCTGCTTTTGCTCCTGCTTCAGAGCTCCTCCTTCCTGTTCTTTCTTCCCCCTTAACCTTTCTTCCTTTCTCCTGTTTTCCCTCCAATTTCTATCGAGGGCTGTCGCCCTCCTGAACCACTGCTTAATGGAGCCTGGTTAATTTTCTGCTTCTATCAGCTTTCTCCTGATTGCTCTGTTCATCCCCCTCTTGAACTCCTCCACCAAAGGTCTCCCCTCATATCCACTTTCCCTTGCTGCCCTCTTGAACTCTTATACAAATTCCTCCATTGTTTTCTCCCCTTGCTTCAATTTCCTTAATTCTGCTGCTTTTACTGACTCCTCTTCTCCTCCACTGAATTTCTTCTTCAAGCTCATCAAAAATTCTTCCGCTGTCTCATATTCAATTTCTCCTGCCTCCAATTCCTCCATCATATTTTTCTTCCACACATCTGCTGCTGCTCCTTGCATGTATGACAGGATCCATTATACCTATCCTTCTACCAACTCTTCTCTCATCTTCATTCTAATGTATAGTTTGCACGCTGTAATAAATCTAGCAACCCTTGATGATGTACCATCAAAGATTTGAGGTTTTGCTACCTCTGCTCCTCCTCTCCCTGCTTCTCTAGCTACTCCTGCTAGCAGGGCCTGTATCTACACCTGCATCACTGTCAATTGCTCTTGCTGTTGTCAGATAATTTCATATAGGTTGATTTGACTCATATTGTAGGAGGGAGGTGAATTGATAGGAGATGGTGAGAATGATGGTGGTGGTGGTGAAGGAAGTGATGATGTATATAAGGGAAGCACAGAACCTGTGCTGGTTTCATCTTTTGATTTGTACTCCGACGACAAAATATCGGTAAGTGATAGCAGATACTCTTCTTACCCTGCCTACACTAATACTGACTACTTTGCCCTACTGACTACTGCCCTAAGAAAAATGTAAACAATTTTGTCCTAAGAAGGACATTCTACTCTAGACAGCTGTTTTAAGAACAAAATGTTGTTCCTCTGCGTAGACAGACTACAAGGAAGTCTATAGCACAAGGCTGATACAAGAAAAAGGTATAGAGCACATCCACAAAAGGTGATACATTTGAAGTGCACCAGTGGGCTTTGATACAAACAAACAACTAGGATTCATCCTTCTAGTTGGTATACCTCTTGAGCCTAGAGTCCAGCTGTATCTTCTTGACTAAAGGACTATGTTGTCCCTTGGTCAAGGATGGATGGAGAGTAGAGGTAGGAAGGCTAGTATTAAGCAGTCCAGATAATGGAAATCGAGTTCTAATGTTATGAATCAAAGACCTTAGAGTAGGTCAGTGAAAAGAACCTTGTATTAGGTTAACACAAGAGAACTCAATAGAGAACTCTGTACAGGCTTGTCTACCTTATATACTAATACCTAATGGTCTGTGCAAGCTATTTCTAGCCTACTCTAAATGACCATGTGTATTGTACATGGTATGATCCCATCCTTTCAGAACCTTCTACCTCCTTCCATGTGTTATGTGACTTTTGTGACCATGTCATCTGATGTGACCTGCTATGTGATGGTGTGATCTTGTCACTCTAACCCTAACCCTAGTTCTAAAAATAGAATAAAGGAAAATAAATTGAAAATAAAATAAAAAATGAGAAAAGAAAATAAGAAAATGTTAAGTCCACTTCCTTCGTTCTTGACAGACAACTTGTCTGGTCCTGGAGTCAAAGTATTGCTGTATTTCTTGATTGCACTAAGGAGTTCTTCTTTTGAGAATAGAACTCACTTTATAATTTCCTTATTAGAGATTTACTCAAATAAATGAGGATCTATTTGATGGTTTTGAGCTGAGTTGAAAAACAGGTGAAGTACCTGCCATAGATCTCCTAATTCAATATATAGTTGGCCATTGTGCTGGATAGCTTTAATTGATGAAAGTTTGTGTTTCTTGACCCAATTCATGAGCTCCAAAGGCCTATAGTTTTTATTAGCTATTTCTTAAATCTTCAAATCAAAGAAATTGTGTTTTGTTGTCTTAATTGTACCCTTGAAGTGTTTCCAATCTTCAATACATTTGGATTGTCTGTATATCTCAAGATCTCTTTGATAGTTTTTATTTCACCACTCCTTTGAATGTTTAGTAATGTTAACAATTTTTGAGTGCTTATACCATATTCTATTAGTATGGCTTGTAAACAACTGAATAACTAGTTCAAGAACTTCTTTGCTTTGAATGTTCTCTATATTGATTTCTTTAATGGCTTTGCTTAGTTCATTTAAGAAATGTTCTTCTTCCTTGCTGTTCTTGGCTAACATTCATTTTCTGGTTTGAATATGTTCCTCAAAAATGGAAATGTTAATGGTGAGAGGAGTATGATTAGAGGTTAACCTCCAGTCAGAATAGATAGTGTAATTGTTATGTTCCAGAGATTCCAGCCTGAGGAATATCAGGTTGATGACTGAATTAAAGTTCTGTTGGTTATCTGAATACCTAGTTAGAACTTGTTTAGTAGGTCTAGACAGTTCTAAGTGAAAAAAGTCTGCAACTTTGAAAAGAATATCACTATGAATAGAATGATATGGAAAATTCAAATTCCAAATACTATCTCTGATGTTGAATCCCCAGTCATAATAAAAATGTTTCCAATATTGACTTCAGTATTCTTAAGATACTTCAAAGCCAATTGGGATGAATCTGAGTAAATATTAATCAAGAAGTAAACCAAACCACAATTGAAAAAAGAGACAGAAGAAATATCTCTGTGGTTAGATATATCCTTTAATAAGGAAAAATGAAGTGAAGACAGTTTGATGTTGATATAAGTTATGTGTCAAGATTGTAAGAAGTGGACTTAGTTTTTTTTATTTTATTTTCTCATTTTCTTTTCTTTTCAATTCATTTCACAGTATTTTTATTTTTAGAACTAGGGTTAGGGTTAGAGTGATGAGGTCACATGGTCACCTGACAGGTTACAAACCACATGATGAACAGAAGGACATAGAAGGTTCTGGAAGAGATGACATCATACTATATGCAATACACATGGTCATTTAGGGTAGGCTAGAAATAGCTTGCATGGACCATCAGGTAGTAGTATATAAAGTAGACAGTCTTGTACTGAGTTCTTTATTGAGTTCTCTTGTGTAAACCCTATACAAGGTTCTTCTCCTGTTTAGCACTAAGGGCCTGAGTTGTAACATTATAACTCTAGAAGAGTTGTTGATTTGAGAGGAGTTTGTGGAAAATGTCATCCAGTTAGGATGGTTTGGTACTTCTACAAACTCTTTGCCTTCCTTATTTTTCAAACTTGGTATGGTATATATAAAGGACCAAGATAGTTCTTGAATGAAAATGATATTGAAGAAACTTTGTGTTTCTAATATAGTATTGATAATGAAGTTGTTCTTATGAACATTTTGAGAGAAAATTTTGATATCTTTCAAAGTCATGCTTGAATACCATTCACACTTGAATGAATTGACTGCCTTCTGTTTTTACAAAGTTCTTGGTATTTTTTTGAGTACCATTCCTAATTAAACCAATGTTGCCAGAAGAGATATTGATTGAAATTTGCCTAATGATTGCCTTGGCAGTTCAAGCACTTGAAAGAGTGGGTGTTATAACTTAAAGCTCAAAGAGTTAAGCGATAAGACAACTCTTGTATTGAGTAACACAAGAGAACTCAATAGAGTTCCTAGTACAAAGTAGTCTACCTTATATACTACTACTTATGGTCCATGCTCACTACTGTGCACCCTACCCTAAATGACCATGTGTATAACATGAGACCAACATATGTTGTCCATGTTATATGACATCACTTTATTCCAGAACCTTCTACTCTATTCTCTCAAGTCCCGTGATCAGTCTTGTGACTATGCCATCAACTTGTGACTGATGTGACATTGTGACTGATAAACCCTAACCCGAGTTGTTCTAAAAATAGAAATTAAAATTAAAATTAAAATTAAAATAAAATAAAGTGAAAAGTGAAAATAAAAATAAAGTCTACTGTCAATGATTTTGACATGTTGATCTTTGTGACTAGTGGTTGCTATAACAACTTTGTTAGTTACAATAGTTATCCCTAATTACTCTTAATGAATTAAGTTAACCATGTCATCTGACTTAATATTTTTCAAGGTCTTATTCAAGTTAGTAATATAATTGCTACTATCTTTTATAAACTTTGTCTTATTATCACTGTTCATAGGAATAATGGCCTGCTTTCTAGATGATCTCTTTATGGTCATGTTGAGTTTTGGTTTAGTTTTACCTGTTATAGCTCAAAGACTATAGAGTTGATCAATAAATAGTACCTTGTATTAGGGTTAAGAGAACTTGATAGAGAACTCTGTACAGAATTGTTTACCTTATATACTAAAGGGCTCTGGTCCATGCTAATAATTAACATATATCTTGATATCATTCTTCTTACTTCTTCTCTTTAAGTCTAGGCCTATGATGTCACCTCATGTGATATGTCATGTGACCATAGTCACATGTCTCTTCATTATCAATAAAAAGTAAAAGAAAAGTAAAGGTAAAAGTAAAAGAAAAAAAAAAAGAAAAGAGAAAGAAGAATAAAAATAAGAGAATATTAGAAAAATATTAGGTCTAAGGTTCACAGCTCTGACATTACTATTGCCATTGATGATTTTCTGTATGTTTCCAATATTTTTTGCCTAAAGACTTAGAAAAGCCTTCTTAATTCTGAGGACTTCTCTTATGTTGTTTTCTGATTTTGATACTTAGGTATATAATTTGCTACTATTCTTGTTTCCATTTGTTGAGCTGGTCATCTTGAAGAACTTTGAAATTTCCTTGGCCTCTTTAGGCGATTTAGCTAGAATGGTGTTATATTGCACTTGGACACTAATATTTTTCTTTTTCTTTTATCTATTTTTCTTGATTTAATATTTCTTTTCTTTTGATTTTCTTTTTCTTTTTGGACAATGAAGAGGCACATGACTGTGGTCACATGACATATCACATGATGTGAGGTCATATACCTAGACTGGGCAAGAATGAACTAGAAGAATGATGTCAAGGAGCATATTAATAGCATGTCTACCTCATGGTATACACATAGTGTACTTATGGATGACACATAGACTTTAGGGTAGGGTTAATTATTAGTAGCACAGACCATCTGTAATTTATATAAATAGGGTAGCAATTCAGTAGAGACTCCTTGTTGAATTCTCTTATGACCCCTATATCAATAGCCTACTAAGAGCTTTACTACTTTGTGTGATTATTAGACTTTGTGTCTAGTGATTGCTATAATAGATAAGTAGAGGTAGCTTTTTGATGTTAGCTAGTTTGTTAATATTTTTCTTCCCTTTCTTACTATTATTAAGAGGATTAACATTTAGGAGAAAGCTACTTTCTGTCTGAAAGAATTGTTGTTCTTGTCAGCAAAAAGTAAATCCTATTCTGAACTGTAGATGACAGAAATGAGTTTCCATGCAGATTCACCTACTCCCTTAAGTTCTGGGACATTGTTGGATTTGTTGATATTGATTTTTTTGTTTTCAATATATTTTGCAATACAAAGTATCAACTCCTTAATATTCTTTACATTAGACAGGAGATGTTCAAGCAAGTTGTGAAGAGAGACAGGCTGGAATGTTCTATCCCAACATTCTGGTTCTATAGATTGATTGGGATCATATAGAACTTGGATATTGATTATGTCTTCCAATTGACTCGTGTTAGCATTATTTTAGAGTGTACTCTTTCCTTGTGTTGTAGGTGTGTTCTTTAGAGCTATACTTTGAACATATTGTTGGTTCTTAGTAGAACCTATATTAGTTGCCTTCCTAACAGAATTACTTACTTCATTGTTGTCCTTGTAAGATAGTTGGAAACTGTTGACTAGATTTCCTACTTTCTTATCTGGGAAGTTATTGTTAATTTCCATCCTTTCATAGTATAGAGTAGAGGATGCATTTAAAGTGACTGAAACACTTCGAAAGTTTGCTTTGCTGAGGGAGTTTGAATAGAGTTACTATTAATGTCTATTGCCACATTGGCTAGTATTTTGGCTATTTGAGAGGGTTTTGAGTAGAAAGCAGAAATAGAAATTTGTATATTTACTAATTCTCTTATAGACATTGCCATATAAGATGGTGGTATGAGTGAAAGAAGTGATGTTAGCCATGGTATGCTTGAACCCTTATATTTTATTTTTATTTTTATTTTCTTTATCTATTTTCTTTGATTTAATTTTTCCTTTATTATTTCTTAAATGATTTAGAGGTATGTGACCATGGTCACATGACATATCACATAATATCATGTCATAGGCCTAGAATCTGGAAGAAGAGGCTAGAAGGATAATGTCAAGGTATATATTAATAGTATATTCATCTCAAAGTATATATATTGTATACTTATAGATAAGATATGGACTTGAGAGTAGATGTAAGAAAAATAGCTCTTCAGAGCTCTTCATCTTTTGTGTTTTTTTGGCTGATCCATGATCTGTGACTCTTTCCCACATCTGTACTCATCTACTTTCCCAAATTCCCATACTCTAGAAGTATCTGCTAAACACTCTGGCTCTCTTTTATTTTGATTACTTTATTTTAAACTGTTTCTGATTACTTAAGTATTATCATTCTTTGATTATGTAATTGAAATTCTGACATATTAGAATGGATCTGTTGATATATAGAGTAATTTTCACCTTTAGAAATTTATATTCTATTTTCTTAGGATTTTCCAGAGGTGAGTATGTAGTTTAGTATTTCTTAGACAATAGATTTAGAAATTTCTGGAGTGCTAGGTCCTTCCACCCAGCTGCCCTAACATTACTAATGTTTCTTGTGCTGAAAAAAAATAAGAAAAATAGAATGGTATAGAACTATCAATATTGAAAAGAAGAAGTTTACAAAGATGGATTTGAGGTAGGGATATAACAATATGAGGATTAAGGAAGGAGACGAGTGGAAAGCAGCATTCTTACTGCCAAAGGGTATCTTTGAGCCAATGTTAATGTTTTTTGGACTGACAAACTCACCAGCAACCTTTCAAGCAATAATAAATGACTTGCTGAGAAATATGATAGAGGTAGGAGATGTAGCAGTGTTTATTGATGATGTGATGGTGGAAACAGAGATAGAGGAAAGACATGATAATATTATAGAAGAAGTATTAAGGAAAATAGCAAAAAATCATTTATTGTAAAACTAGAAAAATATGTGTGAAAGGTTAGAGAAGTCAGGTTTTTAAAAGTAATAATAGGACTAGATAAGTGTTGTGGTAACCACTAATCCAGATGGTCAATAGTATACTAAGTAAACTTATAAGTGAAGTATCTTGTGGAGATTATAAGAGAACTCAGCAAGGAGTCTCTAATGTATTCCTATACTATATATACAATAAATACATAGTCTATGCTAGCAGTAAATAACTCTATCCTAAAGTCCATACATCAGCTATGAGTATACCATAAGGACAACATGTCATAGACATGTAATATTTTTGAAAACATATTATATACTACCAAAACTAAGTCATGATTCCTAGATACTGGTAACTTTGTAATAAAGTCCACTAATATATGTTGCCATAAGTTTTCTAGTACTGTGTTTGGTCTCAAATTTCCTGCTGGAATCTCTACTCTATTCTTCATTCTTTAACACTGATTATATCTCTTTATGTATTGATTTATTTCCTTAGTAACTCCTGGCCACTAATAATTCCTAGTGATCAATTCTACTATCTTTCACTATTCTTTGTATCCTGCTATTGGTATATCATGATTTAACAAAATCTCTAATCTCAAACTTTCATTCTTCAAAACATACACTTTTCTCTTTTTCAACATGAACTCATCTTCAATCTACCACTCATTATTCCTCAATACTTTAATTTTTGCCTTCTTCATTTCTTCTACCATCTTTACCACCTCATCATCTTTTGCCTCTAATTTTTTAATCTTTTCCATGATTTCTTCTTGATTTTCATTATTCCTTTCTACTTCTTTTGCCCAATCTGCTCTCCTACTCAAACTATCTACTTGTTTTATACTCTTGCTAGCTATATGCTTCAAGGCAAAATCAAATCTTGACAAATATAAGGCCTATCTAGTCTGTCTTTAATTCAACTTTTAAGCTTTTATAAAATACTCCAAGTTTTTATGATCAGTTCAAAATTTCATAGTTTTTTTGGCTTTATTCAATGACTTTGAAATATAGGCTACTGGCCTCCACTTTTCATTTTCATATTTCATTAACAACACTCCTCATGTAGCAAAGTCTGATGCATCTACTTCTACTCTCATCTCTTTATTCAAGTCTAGTATTACTAAGACTAGCTCTGTCATAAATTTCTCCTTCAACTTCTCAAATACTCTTTGTTGTATCTCTTCCCAATTTCACTTCATATCTTTCCTCATCATTTCATGAAGGGGTTTTGCTACCTTTGTAAAATTTTTGACAAACTATATATAATAGTTTGCCAACCCCAAAAACTTCTGTATATCTTTTACACTTCTCAGCACTAGCTAATCTACTACTCTTTAAAATTTCTTCTTTTCCATTTTCACTCTATTTGATCTTATTCCAACTCCTAAAAATCTAACTTCTCTAACCTTCCACATATATTTTTCTGGCTTTACACATATAAAACTTCTTTGAAAGCATTAGCAAGAGGATCTTACACTCCTAGATAAAGCCTCAGGCTCTCCTGAGTGTATACTAACTAGAGAGATGGTGTGATAGCCATTAAACAAACCAGACTTCAAACCTAAAGCCTATTCAAACAGATCTAGCAGAGTATTGTGAAATGCCTAGCTATCTACTGCTCTAGCTTATATCTATATAGAGGCCACTTTGTGATAACAGAAACATACCATAATACTGTTTTCTAAAGAAATATAGAGAAAGCAATGTTATTCACTTGCTAAAGAAATAGGAATACTAGAACTATACTAGAAAGCAATATTATCCACTTGAGAAAGACTAGCTATAAGGAATAGGCACTTAGGAGCACCATTAATATAGCCACAAACATTTGGATGGTAGGATAAGGCAGAAACACAACTAATTGGAGGTCAGAAGAGTCAGAAATGTACTCTTGAGTAGAAGTGACTGGTAGAAAGGCTGGAAAAGGAAAGAATTACCACTTATAAACAGAAAAGGGAGTATTAGGCTAATTTTAGGTTGTTAATGAAGAGAAGACCATATGCTCTCATGACTTCAGAGAGCTTTATTATAGTTTCAGTTTCTATTTTCTTATTCCATTCTTTGTATTTTTAGACTAATACATAAACCATGAGTAGAGGGGAGTAAGAGAGAGAACCCTTATCTAAATAATTCTACTCAAGAGCAGTTTAGTTGCCATTTCTTAAATGAGTGTTATTAGTACCTTCCATTACTTTTGGGCAAGCTTTGGAGAGTTCTAGCAGCTTGAGAAAGGCTGGTGAGAGATGGATATTGTTGTGGTAGGCTCTCAAGGAGCTATCCAATCTATTTACTAGATTTTCCAAAGAAGCTTGTTACACAGTGTAAGGTTTACTGTTTAGGAGTGTGCTAGCAAGAGAATGTGTTCACAAGCAGATGTTCTTTATTCATTTCTTTTCACAATCATTCTAATAATACCTTTCTATATTTATAAGTACTTTTATGGGATTTTTATATGTTCTTTTCTGCTATTATATTCTTGTTTCTATCTCTTCTATATGTTTCTGACACTGATATTGTCACCTCTGAATTCTTTACCATGCAGTTAAGAGCTAGTATTGCATAGTTCTTGTTGTGTTCTAGTATAATCTCTGTTACCAATATTTTTTTCAGCACTTCCTCTACAATATCATCATATTCTTTCTTTGTCTCCATTCCTACTATCATGTCATCAATAAATACTGCTACATCTCCTACCTTTATCATATCTCTTAATAGATTATTTATCATTGTATGGAAAGTTGCTGGTGAGTTTGTTAGTCCAAAGAACATTACCATCAGCTCAAAGGCATCCTCTGGTATTAAGAATGCTGTTTTCCACTTATCTCCTTTCTTAATTCTCACATTATTATACCTCCACCTTAAGTCCATCTTCATAAACTTCTTCTTCTTTCCTATGTTATCTATTAGATCTGAAATCAGGGGTGATAGATAATTGTTCTTGATTGTCCAACTGTTTAGATATTTATAGTCTTATACTATTCTTTTCTTCCCATCTTTCTTTGGTATGAAGAACACTAGTAATGTTTGTGGTAATTTTAATAGTTGAATATACTCCTTCCTCAGCTGATCTTTCACAAATTCCTGCACCTCCTCTCTTTTTATTTTTGACAATGGATATATCTTTCCCTTTTTCAGAACAAATCCTTCTCTAAAATCTATAACATGATCCCATGTCTTTCTCATTAGTATTCTCTCTAACTCCTTCTTCTCAAACATCTTTAGATACTTATGAAGCTTTCTAGAAACCATCTCTTCTACTGTCCTAATCTCTATTAAGTCTTCTTGTTCTTCCTGCTTTCCTTCTATCATTCTTGATATCTCCATTTCCTCTTCCATAGTTGGTTTCCTGAAATTTTCCTTCTTTTCTTTTTCTTTTTCTTATTCTTTCTTCTTCTGCTTCTACTATTCTTGCTTTGTTTGCTTTGTCTTCCACTGTTTCCCATATTTATCTAGACACCTCATCATTTTTATCTTCATCTTCCAATCAATTTTTGGATTGTGGCATGCCAGCTACAGCATCTCTAATATCACACTCTATTTCTGTCCTCTTATCACATCTATCTCCATTCTCTTTTCATGACCTTTGAAAAATAGCTCTATCTTCACAGTATGTTCTATTGGTTTTTCATGATTAAAGGGTACCTCAATGTTTCTCACATATATTAGTCTCTCCAATTTCTTCTTCTTAAACTTGTTCTTTCTTGCAAACTCTAAGCTTATTACCAACTCTGTTGCACTGTTGTCCAATAGTGCCTCCACAACAATCCCTTCTTCATCATTCTCCTACTTTAACTTTACCTTCACTGTTACTTCTCTTAGCAATTTCTTCTTCTTTTCCATATCATTATCTACTTCTGTCTTTTATACCTCCACTGTCTTCTCTTTCTTCAATCTTTCCTCTCTCAAAATTGTCTTTCTATCTTTTTCTGTTTCCCTTCCACTTCCTTCCCCTATATTTATCACTCTACTTTTTAATATCTCAAATTTATTTAAAGATCTCTGTATTGGTCTCTCTTCCTACCTGTCACAAACTTCATTTAGCTTGTATCTCCACAACCAGTAAACCAATTTTCACAAACTAAGTTGGGGTGGAAAGCTCCAAATGAGGGCTATTTGCACATATATGGGATGTACAAAAGTGACAACAAACAACTGAGATATCAGGCCATTAGTAACTGTAAAAGTTTTATTGGCTATTATCTTATGAATGGCTGGACAGATTCACATGGTTGAACTTGCATTGAAAAGTGCTCATCAAAATGTTTCTGATGATATATAGTATATCTTATAGCAATAAGTATTGATAGAGATACAAGCATATCAATATAGTAACATAATTAGTTATCTTTTAAAATTAGCCTGACATTTGCTATAACAGATGACAGCCCCTATTAGGTATAAGTTTTGATCATGTAATATAAACATCTTGTATATGGACTATCACTCTTTTGTATATATACCTCTGTGTCTGAGGATTAAACTTCAGACTTAACAATATCAATTTTCATCATTCTTTATTCTTTATTATCTATATTGATCTTAATCATCATTGTCATTATTATTAAACTTCTGAATCACTCCTAAACCTCTGAGAGTGCACCCAAGGTTCAGATATCACAAATAAGTGAGTAGTTCATTTTGTGATAATAATATTATTGGTCTTTGTGACTAGTAGTTGTCACAACAATGTGTAGAATCATTCTATAGATTTGGATTAGCCAGTTGGTTGATTAAATAAGAAATTGAAGACATTTCAAGTCCTTGAGGTTGACTCATGCTTGTGTCTAAGTTATTAATATGTATTCTATAAGGTTTTGCTATATTTTCAGTAGCTATAGCTTTGTTAGCATTATTGGTATCTCCTACCTTTAAGAACACATAGGACAATAAGTATCCTTGAGAAATGTTGTTTTCAACCTGTTTAGCACCAAAAGAGCAGTTGTCAAGAATTTTTATTCTTTTTATATATGAAATAAATGAAGCACTTGAGTGTGCTAACAACTCTCTAGAGCTGTTAGTATTAGGAACATTGGACCAATCTCTCAGAGTATCAATCTCTATGTTTATATTCATGTTACTATAAATTGGTAGATTAGATGGTAAACTAAACTCAAAAAAAGGAAGTGTATTCACTAATTCTCTGTTAAATGCTACCATACAAGATGGTGGTAAGAGAGAAAGGAGTGATAATGAGAGTCCAAGGCATATGTCTCTTCATTGTCTAAGAAATAAAAAGAAAAGAAAAATCAAATTAAAAATTAGAAAGAAAGTGCAAGGAGTAGTAGATTGGCTAGTACTAAGGAGTGTGAAGGATGTACAGAAGTTTTTGAGGTTGACAAACTACTATAGATGGTTTGTCAAAGATTTTGCAAGAGTAGTAAAACTTCTTTATGAGATAATAGGAAAGGATGTAAAATGGAACTGGAAAGAGAGTCAACAGAGAGTATTTAAGGAGTTAAAGGAGAGATTTGTGACAGAGCCAGTCTTAGTAATACTAGACTTGGATAAAGAGATAAGAGTAAAGACTAATATGTCAGTTTTTACTATAGAAAGAGTATTGTTAATGAAGTATGAGGATAAGAAGTGAATGCTAGTAGCTTATATTTCAAACTTGTTGAATAATGTCAAAAGAAATTATGAAATTTATAATAAAAAGATGTTGGTAATCATTAGGTGTTTAAAGGTATGGAAAAATTTCTTAGAAAACACCAAGAGTCAGTTCAAAATTTGGACTGATCATAAAAAATTGGAGTATTTTATGAAATCTTAGAAGTTGAATTAAAGACAGGCTAGATAGGCCTTATATTTATCAAGATTTGATTTTGCCTTAAAGCATATAGCTAGCAAGAGTATGAGATCAGTCGCTTCTTTTCTCCTACTACTATCTAGTGTGGTTAGTGTTTATAGGAATTAAAAGTGAATACATTTCTTCTTTTACTTCTAGTCAATACTTAGAGCAAGTAAACATGAAATCCAAGTAGTCAAACTCAAAGAAGCATCTATACCATACCTACCATTGCCAACCTCTTCTATCAATTGGAAAGACAAAACTGATATTGACATAACTGTCAATATACCTACAAATGCTCTAGTAGCCGATGTGCTATTGCTTCATATTCAAACAGGAGGTAACAATATATTAATACCTCATGTTCAAACAGAAGAAAGTAATTTGTCTATGTCTTATAGTCAAGACATAAACACTTCTACTATGATACCAGACATTGAATCAATAGCAATTTCATATGGTGACAATCAACCTGCAGATCCAAACCTATGGGATGGTTCTTTCTTCCCCACTTTTATATTTGGGATCAATGAATCTTTGGGCAAAGACTCCAAAAATATAGTACTTTTACTTCAAAGAATTGGAACATTTATCCAACAATGTTCTATCAAGTCAAGCTCTAAAACATCTGTACCTTTGAATTACAAATCTGTCATTGTATTGATATAGCAGTTAATCAACTCAGTCTATGAGTCAGGATAAGAGCACTTTCCTATTAATGATGAGTAATATTTTTTATTTGATAAAAAATAATTATTCAATTTACTCTAAAATTAAAGCCTGCTGTCTCAGAGAAAACCTCTGAATCAACTTCTCCAATGACAAATCCATTACCACTAGTTTCTGCTCCATTGTTGAAAATGGTTCCATTATCTCATGTACAGCAAACTGCAATCCCTTCTCCTGACATTAATATCAATCTCATCAGCAAGAAAGTGCCAAAGCTTTCCAATGCCAAGAAGTCTTATGTATATTAAAGAAGTGTTTCCTACTTTATCAGCAGATGAACTTACAAGAATTATCAAAGTTAAGAACAGCAGCAAAGGACAAAAGAAGCCCAAAATCAACATGATGACTAAAGGGCTATTAAGGAAACAAATTATTATTCCTATGGTGAGATCAAATGCTGAGTTGGTTATTAACTCAGCTAATTAGCAAATTGCTAACATAAATAAGAGTCTGAAAGAGATTAAATCAGATATTACTGTAGATGTTGTAGCAACCACTCACCAGAACGGCACTCGTAGTATGCTTACTTCAGCAAAGCTCACAGAAGGCTATCTAGTAGTGGGGATTTACAAGAGAACTTAACAAGGAGCCCTCACTGTATTGCTCCTCTATTTATATAAGTTACATGTGGTCTGTGCTACAACAATATGTTTACCTCATGTCCATCTACCATGCTTCTACCTCATGTCCTATTACTCATCCACATATGTTTTCCTTAAGGCCACCATGCTTCCCACATGTGCCCTGATGTCATACCTTTAATCTCCGCTGTACATGTGCATACCATGTGTACACCATGAGGAATCCATGTCCCTTGACGTCATCCCTAACCCTAACTCTTTATCTAGACTCTTCCCGATCCTTCTAGACCCTAAGTTCTTCCAGACCGCTCTAGACTCTGTCACATGACTTTCAGGTCACGTGCCTATCTCCTATATCTCTTCTCCCATTGTAGACTAATAATTATCACTACAATATATACTTGTCCAAACCCTAACCCTAGTCCAAGTCTGTCCACACGTTCAAGCTATAACAGTAGACTTCATTCATATTATCAACAATGGAGTTATTATTACTACTAACAAACTGGCAAATGCTTTTAATTTGAAGATTATCAAAAAGTGTATCAAGAATGTAAACAATATCAACTTAGAGACTATTGACAGTCCTCAATTACATAAGTCCAAATTGTACTTCCTTTTATAAAGGAGAAGAGTTCCATTACTCCTGACATCATTAAAGACATTATTAAAGAGATACATATTTGAAACAACATTACTTTGGTATTAAAGCCTCATGTTATCAAAGCCTCAGCCAAATATGATATGGCGGTAGTTTGGATCGATATCTAGGACTTACAAAGTAGGTTAGCAGTGAAGAACATCATCAACTGATACTTCAATGTTGGACAATATATTGTCATAGTCTGTAGCACTAATATGAACCTAGATGTTTCACAGTGCAAGAACTGTTGGAAATAGTGGTACTCAACACTTAGTTGTTGCTCTCACATGTCCAGATATGCAAAGTACAATGGAGCACATACTACCAAACATCATAGAGAGAATGCATGGTGTTACAAAGAGAACAAGAACTTCAATAGAGCAGCTACCAAAGAAGGTGAGCCATGTTCTCATGTCTTCAAATACACTAACTGCAAAGGAGACCATCAAGCAGATAGTTACATCTGTCTATCTTGGTATAACTGTTTCAACAGGGATTGGCATGGTAAAAAACAACAGAAACTCTTTTAAAAGTAGAGTATATGTAATATAGCAATCCTGTTAGCTGTAAATAGTTTTCTTTCTTTTTTCATTTATATATTGCTTCTGTTTAAATGTATATAGTTATAAAAGTAGCTACTATGGTCTGCTCTCATGCCCTGCATAATAAATTGTTGATAAAATAAAAAAGAGTATGGGATGAGCAGATAGTTTGAGCAGAAGGGCAGATTGAGCAAAAGAAGTAGAAAGGAATAATGAAAAAATCAAGTAATGTTAAAGAAGAAGTAGTTAGAGATTAGAGTGATAGATAAAAAACAGTTGTTGATTGAGGAAGCTAAGTGAGAAATTATAGAGAAAATTAAAAAATCAGAAGTAAAGGATGATGAAGTAGTGAAAGCAGTGAAAGAGATAAAAAAGGCTAGAGTTAAAGTACTAAAGAATAATGAATGGCAGATTGAAGATAAGTTGGTACTAAAGGAGAGAAAGGTGTATATTCTTTAGAATAGGAGGTTAAGATTGGAGATTATTTGGCTATATTATTATATGCCAATAGTAGAACACAAAGAACAGTGGAAAATAGTAGAACTGGTCACTAGAAATTATTGGTGGCCAGAAGTTACAAAAGAAGTGAAGTAATATATGGAGGGATGTGATCAGTGTTAAAGAATGAATAATAGAGCAGAGATGCTAGCAGGAAAACTGAGACCAAATGTAGTGCCAGAAAGACTATAGTAACATATATTAGTGGACTTTATTATGAAGTTACTGGTATCAGGAGATCATGATTCAATCTTGGTAATATGTGATAGGTTTTTGAAAATAACACATTTTATAGCAACAACAGAAATAATAGCAAAAGAATTGGCAAAGTTATTTAGGGACAATGTGTAGAAGTTGTATGGGTTACCAAAAAGTGTGATTTTAAATAGAAGGCCATTGTTTGCAGCAGAATTAATGCAGGAGTTGAATGAGATGTTGAGAATAAAAACAAAGCCATCAACAGCTTTTTATCTACAAATAGACAGATAGATGGAGAGAACAAATCAAGAGTTGGAACAGTACTTAAGGATGTATACTGATCATAGACAAGGAAACTGGTCAGAATAGTTGGCAACTGCAGAGTTTGCCTTTAACAACAAAGTTGTCACCATTCAAAGTTAACTATAGAAGAGAACCCAGAATAGACTTTGAGATAAGAAAAAAGGAGATGCATAATATTAATTGGTTATAATAGTTGATATGTAAGTGATAGATAGAATAATGATAATAAACTCATCTCAGTTAAGCCTGAAGTCCAATATGAAAAGTTAGACTTCAACATATAAGAGTCATGCATTATATATAAGAAGAAGAGAAAAATTTACTAAAGGAAAAACTTTCTGCTCATGTATATCTGTTGATCATATTTGGCTATATATACCAATTTGCATTGGTAGGTTCAAGTGTACCAGAAGTGATGATACAAATGTATTACACTTTAACAAAGCATATGAAAGCAAAGGAGTTTGTAAAGAAAATGAAGAAAATATATAAGAAAGTGAAAGCAGTATTGAAAAAATCATGAGAATAGAAATAGGAAGGAGGCAGTAGAGTATAATGTGGGAGATAAGGTGTTGTTGAGTACAAAGAATTTGATATAGCAGATGAAGAAGTTGACAGAGAAGTTTGTGGAGCTATATAAAATCAAGAAATTATATTAGAGAATATGGTAGAATTGGAATTACTGGTGTCAATAAAAATTTACCCAGTATTTAATGTGAGTAGGATGGTGATATATCAGGAGCAGATAGAGGAACAGAAGAAGATCCTATTTCCTCAAATAAAAATAGATAGAGAAAAATGTTGAGAAAATATTAGATAGGAAAAATATAAAAGAGAAGTCAAAGTATTTGGTTTAGTGGAAGGGATATATGGTGGAAGAAGACACTTGGGAGGGGTTAAGAAAATTAGGAAATACAATAAACTTAGTAGAAGGATTTGAGAAGAAAATTAGAGAGAAAAAGATAAGAAGGATATAAATGAGAAAAAAGTAGAAAAAGAAAAAGACATTGAATCTAGAGATAGAAGTGTTTAAAAGGAGTGAATTACTGGGAAGAAAAATTTTGTTTGGGTGAGATAATAGAAAGTTTAAAGATAAATATTTAAAGAAGTTAGAAAAAAGTTGGACAAGATAGAAAGAGAAAGGGGGGCAAGCTTCTCTGGAGGCAGGGAGGTACTATTATAGTATGCTTAAATTCTTATATTTTATTTTTATTTTATTTTATTTTTATCTATTTTTCTCAATTTAATTTTTCTTTTTCTTTTCTATTTTTTTTAAATTTCTTAGATAATGAAGAGGCATGTAATTGCAATCACATGACATGTCATAAGCCTAGAACATTGTAAAAAGGACTAGAAGAAATAATATCAAGACATATATCTATAATATATTAATCTCATAGTATACTTATGAATAATATATAGTCCATAGGGTAGGGTTATTTATTGTTAGCACAAACCATGTGTTAGTAGTATATATAGTGTAGGAATATATTGGAAACTCCTTGTTGAATTCCCTTGTGATCTCTATGAGATTCTTGCAATCTAAGACTACTTTAGTATACTATTTGTTATGATTCTAAGCTTGGCTCAGATTGCAACTAAGACAAAGACTTAAGAAAGGAGTAAGGAGATAATCAATTGGTAAAGTGTAAGGATATAGGGCTGTATCTACAACTATATATACCTAATGACTATAAGGAATAGATTAGGTATTCTTAAGGAAATAATAAGAAAGAAATGAGAAATACATGTAGATATTGTGACTACTACATAAAGCACTGACTAATACAATATGTGGAAAGTACAAGGTACAGTTAAATATAAGTTACAAGTGAAACAAACCCTAACATATATCTAGCATAAAATGAACATCTATAAAATATAAGATATAGATCATAACTACTATAACAATATCTCTGTTTTAATGTTTATATTCTTATGAATTTATTAGGGTTAAATCTCCAACTGCATATGTTACTACTATCTTCTTAGTAAGTTCTATAATTAGTTATTTATCACAAAATAAATTACTTACTTGTTTGTAATACTTGAACCTTGAGTGTACTCTCAGAGATTTAGAAGTAATTCAGAAGTTCAATAATAATAACAATGATAGTAAATATCAATACAAATATAAATAATGAAGATTGATAATGATTAATAATAAATGATATTATTAAGTCAAGAGTTTAATTCTCAGACATAGAGGTATATATACAAAAGAGTGATAGTCCATATACAAGATGTTTATATTACATGATCAAAACTTATACCTAATGGGGGCTGTCATCTGTTATAACAGATGTCAGGCTAATTTTGAAAGGTAACTAATTATGTCACTGTATTGATATGCTTGTATCTCTATAAATACTACTTACTATTATAAGATATTATTAGAAATGGTTTGATGAGTACTTTCCAACACAAGTTCAATTGTGTGAATCTGTCTAACCATTCATAAGATATCAGCCAACAAAGCTTTTACAGTTACTTATGGCCTGATATATCAGTTTTTTGCTATCACTTTTGTACATCCTACATATATGAAAATAGCCCTTATTTGGGGCTTTCTAGCATAACTTAGTTTGTGAAATTGGTCTACTAGTTGTGAAAATACAAGCTGAATAAAGTTTATAACACTGTTTTGATATGGAGTTAGCTATTTTCTGTATTCTGTCCTCATCTGTTCTTATCTATACTTCCAAACCTCTTCTGGTGCAGATCAAAGCCATCTATTTTATCTCAAATATCCTTACTAGTCTAAGATAACTCTATGGATATCTCTTCCTTGATATCCAAGAATTACTAGTAATCAGGGTTGAGATGCTTTTAACTTCCTCAAAAAAGTATTTACTTTAGCTTCTATCCTTACTGGAGTTGCTCAGAATTAGTTTGAGACTAGAAAGACCAGAGTATTCTGCAAGACTGGCTCTTTAACTGGAATTTTTTTGTTAATCAATTACATTGGCACTTTGGTCTTTCAAACCTTGTTAGTAAAGTAGTTATCTAGCATATAATCTTTGCATGAAGCTTAGCAATAAGATCTCTACTTATAATATGGATTTTGTAATAGTGTTTTGTGTCACTACTATTACCAGGGGCTCTCCAATTGGATCCAGGATCCTATCTCTATCTGGAAACAAGATAAACCTACTTTGTTCTAGGATATGTATGCTTTAGTTATAACTATTAATCATTGCTACTGGGAACTTGACTGTGAATGCCATTGCATTAGGCAAACAGAAAAAGAAGCTCTCAAGTCTCACTTCTAGAAGTAAGGTAAGGCTTCTTCTACTAGTAATACTACAGTCTTCCAGAACAAAGCAAACACATCTCTAATGACTTTATCTACCAAATCATCTCCTTCTAACACATTATCTCTTGCTCTCAAGAAACAATATAATTTACTATTGGTGGATCTCTCTTCTAAATTGGCCAACAATAGCAAGTTGACTAGTGATAAGTACAAGAAGCATCTCAAAAACAACCTGTATCTCTATTGTAGTATAGGGAACCACAAGTTGGACTTCTATCCCAAGAAGCAGACTACAGTCACTCTAAAAGGCCACAGTACTTTAGTGGCTGCTGATCCTCCTGCAGCTGATTCTGGATAGACAGACCAAATGAATGAATCAGAAGTTGAAACAATATCTTTGATTTTTTGTAGATTATAAACAAAGATAGCTACTCTAGATATACTAACTAGTATATAATCCAGTAGTTTACACTGTGGTAGTCATCCTGAAAATCAACTAAAACTAGCATCTCTCTTCCTATGTTAGCAATAGCACATCTTGCTACCTTCTAGCAGTTTTCCACCCTCTAAGTCCTCAGTCCTTGATCTGAAATATATAACCAGTATGACTCATGAAGACACAGCATATAAGCTGAAGCCAAAGGTTCTTGGATAATCCAAAATGACTTAATTCTAGACTTCCAAGATACTCTTCTAGATCTTAGATAATGAGGTGTGAACAGCTATAAAGAATAGTTTGTG
>Ga0157364_1001198_pt1 | contig 21361 bp, 15 predicted proteins | sample AttsexASBM2_FD_111476 | JGI IMG/M metagenome (GOLD analysis project Ga0157364, IMG submission 111476) | Fungus gardens microbial communities from leaf cutter ant in Ribeirão Preto, State of São Paulo, Brazil - Atta sexdens ASBM2 | ecosystem: Host-associated > Fungi > Mycelium > Unclassified ...
CTCACAAATAAAAATAGTAAAGAAAAAATAAAAAAAAGAAAAATAATAGAGAGGATATATATATATACATATATATATATATATATATATATATATATATATATATATATATATATGTATATATATTTGACATAATATCGCTAATTTATATCCGATCCTGAATCCTATTTAATAAAAATGTGATAAATATGTAAGATTAAAAGACGTATATTCTTTACAGAATTCGTCCTTCCATAAAAGGAAAATATTTTTTTACCTGAGCTCGTAGCGCGATCAGTGAATTAATAACGTGATTACAAAGGAAAAGCTTTTAAAGGTCTCGGTGGCTTTGGCGGCTCCGACATTCTTCACAAGAAAAAGAAGCGTGAGAATAGTCGGCCAATCGACATGTACGTTTCGATAGCGAATCTCAAATTTACTGCCTTTCACACGTCTCCAACGACATCGAGCAATAAAATTTCACGATGTAGCGCGAGAAACAATAAAGTGAGTGAATTAAATTGCGTTCTAGGTATAATTTCTCTTCACCTGCACGGTATAATAATCCACCGCGAAAAATAGTGCTGCATCGATATCAGCTGATCATTAGCGCGTATTTATATTTCGTGCTATTTCTCGCTTTCGCGCGAGAACCTTTGACTTTCAGCCGCGTTGAGAGCGTCGCGTTGTTCAGCAGCTATAATTACCGTTAGAATAAATGCATGTTCTAATGAAGACTCATTTTAGCTTTTCCAACAAAATACTCAAAGTTCAAATCGTGAGAACACAAACCTAGATGATAAAGATCCTGTAACATTTTTGTTAAACATAAATAGAAAAATTATCTACAATTTATTATTAATTATTAATATTTTGCATTATTTTACTAATCCCTATACTGTGAATTAATTACGTCAAATTTTTTAAATATAAGAATAAATTTTATCATATTTTTATATATCCTGAATTTGAGAAAGAATTTAAGAGAAGAACAATAATTGATTACATCAGAGAATGAGAAAGCTAATAAATTTTACATACCGAGACATGTACTTGTTGACAACCAAGGTTTAACAAATGTTTGATATATGCATATCTCAGGAATGTTATTTGAATATGTATGATGAGAGAAATATGCGTTATTAATACATCAAATTCGAAACCGTACAAGAGCGAGGGGATTAAAACATTCTAAAAAATCTTCGCGGCTCTTCCTTTTTATTCTTTTTATCAATACGAAGTATGCGTTGCGGTTATTGCTGCTGTTAAAGTCCAAGTTGATTTTCTCGAGCCGGTTGCGCGGCAAAACTAGTACACATCCCACCGCATTCTTCCTGCCTGTGTCTTGTCGACTGTCCGAGAATTAACTGCCATGATACGCGGCGATACCAGATCGGTTCTTACAGGAGTCAGGATCTCGCGGTACGATGTGTTCAAAGAATTTCCGCGAGTGAATTTTTCTGTTTGGAACAAGAAAACGTAATGCAGAGCCAGTTGTGGGGATTTAATTGAGCGGTGAGATATCCGTTAATGAAAATAACTTCCAGAAAATTTATGCATGTCGAACTGTGGGGTGGAAACACATCAATCCAAAATCGTCACGCTTATAAGAATATGAAAATGTGAATTTTCTAGTAATCTCATACAGTGTTAATCAGAAAGATTTAACAAATTATTGTCATATAAATAAAATTCAATAAAAAGAAATTATTACACAGAAGCGCAATATAGAATAACTCTGTAGAATTATTATTATTATTATTATTTTAACATATTATTTTAACAGAATTATTATCTTAATATATATTTAGTTAAATGCTACTAATAATGATCGAAATGACTATTGCAAAATATGTACGTTGAATTCTTTTCGTAGTATATCTATTCATTAAGATTACAAATTCAATTAATCAAGTACATATCTTAATAGTTCAAATAATGCTTAACGTTTCACGTTTATATAAAATTAATTCTTTATAATCCATTTTTTATCATATAATTGCAATTTAGTCTCACATGACAAGATTTTCAATTTTCTCAGAAAAAAATCTAAGGGATAGCAAATAGCATATTCTCTCCTATTTTTCTCTCTCTCTCTTCTCACGAGTCTACCCAGTCTGTCGGCCTTCGCCAAAGGAAGCGAAATCAAATGCATTCTAAGCTGCTGTAAGTCATTCCCGACAACATCCTCCTCTACTCACAGCACCCTCGTGCGTGGGCAGTGGCGTTTATGTCGCACGATTATGGGCGGATTATGTTCCACGGTTTGCCAACAAACTCGCGAATAAAAAAAAAAACGAATGAATCGTACCGATGAGATCGCCGAGCCACGCCGTCAATGAGATATCCACGTGCTAATGAAACACGACAACCGGCGTAAAGGCATGTCCGATCGCATGGCATGGTGCGCCGCAAGCAGGTTACGGAACGATGACAGCAGAACGAACGCTATAGGAAAGAGTGACGACCGATTCTTCGCACTTGATTGCCAAATACACCAAAATAGAGATAGGGACATAGAGATAGGATTATCATATATGAATGACTAGACGACTCATCGATTATTTTTATTTACTGAGAAACCTTTATATCTGATGAAATATTATTTTCTCTTCTTTATTATCAAATCGACAATCGAGTGTTGAAAAAACATAGTTAAATCGAAAGAATAAGTATTCAAATTGATGATACTGAATACAAAAATAAAAATAATTTATTAAAAATAATTTATTACAATTGAATTATTTGTTACTATATATTGGGTTGTCCGGAAAGTTCGTGCCGACTAACCTATATAATTTAATAAATGTATACTAAAATTTAAATTTTCCTTCAACATCGACACGAACTTTCCAGACAATAGTTCATTATTAATATGTTTTATTATACATCTAATGCATCTCATGCATTGGCTAAAAAAAAGTAAATTCTTTGTCGCAGAATTTATAATATTTATTATAATTCATTGTATTGACTCAGATTGTAATAACTTATTTTATATTAAAACATGAATAAGCAGCAGATTTTTCTAAAATTCAACGTAATATTCTTTTTCATAAAATCCAATTTCAAACAAAATTTAAACAATTAAATTCACAAAAAATTTATTAATTCGTGCTTGCAAATAAACATTCGTAAATGCATTTTGAAATACACTTTGCGACTTTCTTTATTCAATATTTTTCGGTTTGCCGTTAATGTTTCAGAAATATTGCCGGTTCATTGTCGTATCTCATTAGCACGCATACTCATTGACAAGTTCATTACTCCGTTCATTCACTGTCGAGGCAGGTCGCTCGCCTCTCGCATCGCAAACACTGCCGGTTGCAAGGAAAGTCAAGAAACATGTTTGAGCACCGAGGTTACTGCAATAGACGAGCGCAAATCGGTTATAATAATTCGCAATGGTTCATGGTATCTTACGTTACCAATCCTGAACTTAGGGAGACATGAATCAAAAGATTATTGTTATGATAATTACATTTCTACAACGTCCGTATGTTTTGCATAAACTATATACAACAGCGAGTGCATCGGAGAGATCGGAGTTAATGCGATATCATAACATAATATTCTCCGTTTTTTCTCCGGAAGAAATTATTATTCTAGATATTTGACTCAATGTATTTTTTAATCAGCTTTATGACAATTTACAAGAAAAATTATTTTCGTTATGATATATAAAACTATATAATACTATCTTTTATAGAACCATTTTTCAACTAACTTTCTTTTTATCTTTCAAGGTACAACATTTATAATACTGTAAAAAGATTTATACTAAATCAATCTAATAAACTTTATTACATCTATTATTTTCAAAGCAATATCTGTTCAAAAAAGAATCGCGGAATTTTTTACGTTTTTACTAACCATTAAAATTAAGATTAATTTTTACTTTGTATATAACTTTCCATATCTCAATTATTATATTGAATTCTTTTATTCGTAATATTTATTCGTTAAACTCGTACCATATTGTATTAAATTATACTTAAATCATAAGTAATTCTCGAAACATGTCTATAGATTAGATAGAGGCGGTAGTTTTGCAACTTTAAAACGTGTTATCATACAAATAAAGAAACCGAGAGCAAAAGAGCTTAAAAAAAGTAAAATTTGCCCATGGAATGGTACAAATGTGATACGTAAAAAGTCGTGCTACAAAACGGCGAATGCTGTAAGCTCATTTTTATGTCGAAACTGCGGACGTGGCGTCATTTCGATAAAGGGTCTTGACTTTGCAAACTTGTCGGCGGCGGTTACCAAAGAAGCGAGCGTAGGAGGATGCGAAAGGAGATCAGCGGTCGAGAACAGCCGCGAGACTTTAAAGTACTGTCCGACCCAGTCGGGCCCGTATCCGCGAGTGATTCGTTTGGCCAGGTCCATGACGAAAGATCGAGTGACAAGCGAATGCGCCGACAATTTGCATACTCGTCCGTTACAATTACGCTTGCGTTGTCGGCGTGAGAGTCATCGCTTGTTAACGATGCCCTCAGGGAGACGAATTAAACCGAGATTGTGTGACATAAAAATTTGCAGCCCCAAGTACCGTGTAACAAAAATATTTAGGATTCAACTCAAGCGAGAAAATGCATTTGTTCTTAATTATTCAACGTAACTTTAGAAATAATAAACATCTGAAAATTGAAAATAATCATTAAGAGTCAAAAGAATAAAATTAAATTGTAATTTGAATAAATATAATAAAAATTCGAACAATAATAGAAACAATTGATTGCATAAAAGCATAAATCAACATTAAAAGAAACGTTTGATTAGATTAATTAGAATTTTAATTGAAAATGGACGAATTAACATTTTCTGATTCTGAAATCTACTAGAATTCTTAATTAAAATAACCAGAATGTTGATAGATATAATCAAAATCTTCTAGTTCGTCCATTTTCAATCAGACATTTTTCTTAGTACATTTAGAAATAAATATAGTTTCCTGAATGAGTCTATCCATTAAATCACTAATGTATAATATAACTTGTCAAACAATAACTTAAGTTTAAGTTTTTTACATATAATGGAATCAATATTTTTCTTTGAAACTTAATTATGTCCGTGCGTTAAATTATGAAAGGATTACGAAATAAATTGCGAGTTAATGCGGAAACTTCTGTTAAATACACGTCACGGATTTTCAGTACTTTGTTTAGCAGAAAATATTTCCGTCGTAAACTTCGTCGCAGCTTCGGGATGTAAGACACGCATTCGTGCGAGCACGTGCACACCGGAATAACATCATGCAAATACAGCAATTCTATTCACACTCACTGGAATCTCCCCAATGAAACTCTTTCACGCGTGAACGAAGTATAAGCATCGATTCGACGCACGAGTAGCATTCGTATTTTTTAACAACCGCACGAGAAGTAGCCACTTTACAAGATATGTCGCCTACGCTACACTTCAGCCAGAATTTCAAGTACGGTGCGCCGCGCGAGTTTAGTCGCCGATAAATCACGCAAGCCTACATAAAGCGTTCATCGAGTAAGAGCAGCTGGCGTGCCGGTTCGGCAGAAATAACTTGCAAGTTTTCCTAGATCGTATACCTTCGATAGACGGTCATTCCGGAAGCGAAATTCTACGCTTGTAAACAAGGCTATATTTTTCGTCAATTAATCGCCAATAAATCTAGCAATATTTTTTAAGCATTACAATAATTTAACTTGATCAAAGATTATCAACAAAAGTTATTTTAAAATCATTATTAAAGGACAGGAGCACAACAATCGCTCTTTAAAATAATTGGAAACATACCTTTGCTCTATGCAAATAAAAAAAAATTCTTATTGTTATATATAAAAGTAAAAATATGTGTGAATTACTTACCGAATCCCATTCGTACTTCTTCTTCATCGTCACTATCGATATGCTTGATTCCCGCCACTTCGAAGCTCTTCGCGGATTGTTCCTTTCGCGACGCAGAGGAAGAACAATCGCAGTTATCCTCGCCGCAGCCGCAGTCGTCGCCAGCGCATCTGCATCCCAGCAATGGATCGTCCGTATCTATATTCCTGCACGCCGGACAGGGGAACGTCATATCGTCGAGCGAGACTCTTTCGATTTTTCTCTCGACGGTGACAAGCAAACTGCCTATGTATGCCGGCAGATCCTCGTCGCTAATATCGTCTGGACCACCCGCGTTCCGCAGTCTATCCTCGAGATCTTTTGGTGAATCATCGGCGATGTCTCGCCGCAAAATACTTTCCTCGAATTGCAGAGGACTCTTCAGATTTTCCGATGCGATCGACCTGCTACGCATTTCGCATCTACTGCTCTCCTTCCATTTTTCCATTGTTGTAGGGGAGACCACCTTGGTGCATCGCTTCACTTTGGCGCGACTCTCGTCGCCGCCGATGGGACTAGAGGAATTCTTGGAACACACTCTACAACTCGTGCTTCGATCTAGCTCGTCCTCGTCGCCGTCGAAGTCGTCCTTCCAAGTATTGACACTGGACGCGGACCTGGACTTCATCACTGTGACAGTATGACCGGACTCGCCGATCGTGTGATTCTCACGACAGAATTGATGTTCCAGCCTATCGATCGACCTGGCCTCCTCCCGACGATGTTCAGCGCTATTAGTTCTGTTGATCTCGCGTGTCCTCGGACGCGCGTCCTCGCGCGATCTTCGCCGTGGACGACCGATGGTTTTCATCACGCTCGATGGCTGCGTTCCGCTGAGATTTGTGCTCGTATTCGACGAGCTCGGCTGACCCTTGTTTGTCAGGTCTCGCCAGTCCATAAACTCGTCTTCACGATCCCAACCCAAAATCCCCGGGGCCCTCATCGACGTAGTTCGCCAGACTACTGCTATCTGCAACAGCAGCAGTTTTGATCGTAACTCTCTCTTACTTTTATTGTGTCCATATTAAGAATATTACAAGAATACTATGCCAAGAAATTTCCGATTTTAATATTAACAATATTTATATTTTTAAATCAATTCTTCCATAAGAAAAATATGAAGTAGTAATAATACCTATTGCCAATGAAATTTCAAAGAAATTGTTAATAAGTAAAAGAATCTAATTCTTTACTTAGTTTCAAGTGAATTTTATTCAAACAATATTTTGACCTAAACTCTTATTATGAAAAATTAGTCAAAAGTATTATAAAAATTATGAAAAGAAACTTTTCATGATTTCAACATAAAATTTATTACAGGAGAATTTATCATATTATTGTAATATTTCTTATCAAGTATTTATAAAAGCATATTGCATTCAACCGGTCTGCGTAACTCATTGTCATGATAAATCAGCTAGCTTGGCACATTTCTAAGAATATGGGAAAACGTTATAAGCGTTATAAGCGTGACAATGCCGCGTCGGCATTCTCAGATATAGTCCTTTATTGCCCGGAGAGGAGCTTAAGCGCGCATCTAATAATGCGCGTGCCATTACGCGCCTGCATCCGATGACTGTTAATATTTATGTCGAGGACCCCGTCGAGGATCACGCGGGAAGAACGCTGAGAATTCCGACCGAGTCTTTTTGACGGTTGGAGGTGTCATTCTCTCGCGGCGGTATGGAGGACATCGCTGGCGCGGCTTCCTTGTCAGAGAGAGAGAGAGAGAGAGAGAGGGAGGGAGGGAGGGGGGCAAAGAAAGAGGGGTAAAAATGAAAAGGGACATGACTCACCTCAACGGTATTTTGCTCGACGGCTTCACCGGCGGTCGTAGCGCCGCTGACCGACGAGGTGGTTGCAGTTGCAGTTGCAGCAGCCGCGCTGCGTACGCAAAGGTAACATTCCCCAAGACGCAGTGCGGATGCCTCGAGCTCCCCCAGCTGCAAGATCAGGCCGTTGCCGCCTAACGTCAGAGGCCAACCCTCAGGCACCACCGCCTCGTTTCCCTGCAATCAGACAAATGGATCATGTCATATCTCGCCTCTGATCATCATGTGGATGCTTTCGCGTTAAACATCGTAATTTTCATCATGTTCCGATAAAGCTAAACTCTTCCGCACACGTCGTTTTCCGAATATTCCGCTGAAGAGAAATTGATATTTTCAAATACCTAATGAAAATAGAAAATTAAGAATAAAATTATAGCTATTAATCGAAAGCTATGAATTAAGCTATATTTTTGTAGGCAGATTGTATATGAAAGCGGGAGGAATTAAGACGTTGGAAAGCGATATGTTAATTGCGTTGATTACAGGATATATTCAGAATTAAAACGAAATTAAAACGATTGTAGTCAGTCAGTAATTGTCCTTTCTCTGTTGAAAAGCATAGTTGATGAGCAGGAATTTAATCGGAGTCAAAACATTTCGCAAAGTAAAGAAAGTGACAAAGTATTCTGCGCGGAATGTATTAATGTTGAAGATTGCATCTTGAAGTATTTGTGCATGCCAGAACATTACAACATCAACACTAGAAAGTTTGACGTTAATTGCATTAATAATGGTTAAGTCATGTAATAATTAGCATAATTCTAAATAAAAATAACTAATTATGTAACAATTATGCTCACAAATAAACCTCAATTAGTGAACAATTCTTTTAGACTTTAATAATGTAAAGATTTGAAAAATAAATAACTCCATCGATATATAATAACTATTATATAATAACTATTATATCGTACTGTAAATAATGTAAAAAACTGAAAAATAATGCTATAATCAAATAGCACACGTTAATTGTCGGCACTATCGCGATGTTCATTTCTAGGCACCATCGCATTTAATTTAATATTGAGTCTTACGACTCATATCTCCTCCATCTTTGAAGGAGAAGAGATCGCCGAAGGTGCGAGACTCTCTCGAGTGCACCTTGCAATAACGCCTACATACATATGTCGACCGGCGACTACGTGACTCGTCGTGTAAGCAATTAGACGGTAGGATAGCGCAAATAAAGGGCGGCAACTGAATGCACACAACGTGCTTCAGGTTCGTAATTAAAAGCAAATGAAACGCACCCATTCGGTCGTCCACGATTTTCATTATCAAAAACACACGCACGACTGCATTCCGTGGGGAAATGGAACTTTATCAAATAGAGTCGATCGATCGGGAGACCATACGATGACGATTCATCAATTCGTTGACGCAAAACTAATTAACTCACGGCAAAGAAAAATATCAACATTGACTCAATGTAAAAATAGCATTTTTATTATAGATATTCGCTTCGCTTTTCTTTTAATTTTTTTTTTGCGATTGATTTATTTATATACTGCAGATAATATATTTTGTAGTGCTTCCATTTGCATTGAAGCAAATGGAACCACTACAAAAAATAAAGCTGCGACTCCGCTCACTTTTTAAAAACACAACATTTCTTTTTAAAAACACAATTTTAAAAAGAATGTTCGGCAACGGTATCAATATATCGTGTTAATTCGAACCCTTGAAAGTGTACATGTATGAATAAAAAATTTCAAGTTCACGCGTTTGCTTTCTCATCAATTTTCACTCACTGTTCATATCTCCAAAAAATTTTTTTTTAATTAAGGTGGAAACTATGCAGCAAGGGGAAAGCGCGGTATCACAAAATTTCATCAAGCGTTCAATGCCACATTGTCAACGGTCTAAGTCTCTCTCGTAATCGCTTTCGCACTAATCAGTGTGAAGGTGACTACGAGAGAGAATGCAGAGGCCATGTTGTTTGACCATGACGCCGAGACGGACGTTTATGATGCGCGATAAGGAAACCAGAGGCCCTCTTGCCTGTCAACCAAGTGTCTCATTAGCGGTATAAACACCGTATGAGAGAATGTATCTGGCGCCGAAACTAAGCGGCTTTCACTGCATGATTTACCGATGTATGTACTGCCTCCCTCCTTCGATTTATATGCAGCACGGCTTACCTACGCCACACGCGGAAACCTTGTGTGAATGTTTTCAAAATGATCGGCGGCAAAACGGAAGGTCCCGACAGGACAGCGGTCTAGCGAGAGCTGGCGTAAATCAGACCTTATCGCTGCGGAATTCGTATTAGGCTAAGTGCGAACGCTGGTGCATTAAATTTCATCGCTCTCGATACTCGCTCGTTTCTCAGACGTATAGCGAATTTATCAGTCGCCCTCGCGCCATATCGCCACGTAATAATTTTAACGTTATCGGCGATTTTTCGCGCCGCGATCGCGCGCTCCGTTACGCGCGACTAGTATGATCGTATTGGTACGAATCGAGACTAGTTTGAAAGGTGAGTTGAGAAGCATTTCAACAAATTGGAATCGCTTGCTTTCTTAATGCCGGCAAGCTATAGAAGCAAAGGAGAGATATGAATCATAAACTTTCTATACTTATAAAAAAAAAGACATAAATAATTTGAAGAAATAAAAATTATTTATTATTTTTGTACAAAAATAAAGCGAAATAAATTTTGGAAATTTTAATCAAAAAATGAAAAAAAATTAATTAATAAAATATTTTAATTTTTAATTTCTTATTTTAATATTTTAATTAATCACTTATATAATAAAACAATGTTTTAAATACTTTTACACTTGTAATCGTGAATTTGATGACTTGAACTATACCGGATTAGTGCACATTAAAAATCAAATAAAATACCTAAATGCAATGATATAATTTAATCAATTTTGACAAAATTTTACATTTTTATTCTGCTAAACAATACATGACACTATTATTAAATATAATTATTAAAAATATTTAAATATCCTTACATTTAATTTAGCTAATTTCAAGTATAGCAGCTTTTAGTATGTACTAATCTTGCGTGTGCAAGTGCCCGAATTCGCTATAAATCACAAATAGAAATGACTACCTTCTTTTTGATTTGATAAAAGTGACTTGATAAGTTTTCAAATCAATCATTCGCCGTTTTACGGATGATCGGCATCATCTTAACTGGCTAATGCGGTCGTGCGGCGAGAGCAGCGCATAAATACACGTTCTCCTTAAAGCTATATCCATTCGATCTAAGAAAAAAATCCGTAATAGACGATTAAACGAGAAAGATAAAAGCGAAGGGAGACTCATAGGAGACGCGCTGACTGCCGTGCCGGATGCTGTCAAAGTGACAGACGCGTGCACGCGACGAGAGCTCATTAATCGGCAGCTGCACCACACGGCGGTCGATGCATTGACGAGCTTGCATCTACGTGACTCACACAAGTGAAGATACACGCACGCGAGTTGGAGTAGCACGCGCGGAAATATCGGAGCAGATACATCGAAACACAATTTTATAGCGGTCCGATCTGATGAAAGTCCGGCAAGACTGATTGCGATCTGGCCGCGAGGAAGTGAGGAAGCAAAGAAGGGAAAAAGAGGAAGATAGAGATAGAGAGAGCGCGAAGGAAAGAAACGATTCGCGGACTTGTTCCTCGGACTCTGTAAAAAAAAAAATGCGCACGCGCCCCGCCGACCGCCCGTGGTAAACACGCTGTGTATGTTGCGATCAAATTAATCGGCATGACATCGTTACTTCTCCGAGTCGGGTGTCTTTCACTCTGTGCTCCCGAGCGCGTCTCTCGATCCGAATGGAGAAGTCTTAACCGCGATCGTCTTCGGCGCGAAAAAATATAACGGTCGAGCACGGAGGAAAGAGAGAGCGAGCGCGGATTTTACGACGGTATGTATCGGGTTACCAACGGTGCTAATTGTAATTTGCGTAAATTCGCCTGAATTTATTTCTATTGGGTGTTTTTTCTCAAAGTGTTGATCGCGTAGCTAATTGGATGAAGAAAATGTATATGGACATTTCGTGTAAAAGATCTAAGACGGAAAGAATAAATCGTCAAATATAAGCGAAAAATGGGAACGGATTTTATTAGATCTATTATAATGTTTGATGTAATCAAACGATAAGCCCACTTATAATCTTAAAAATATCCTGTATTATTTTAACCGATATATTTAAATTACTTCGTGCTAATATTTATTCATCTCCTATATTACTATTCCTAACACGATGCTTAAACACAATGCTTCATGAATTTTTCAAGACGAGATCAAAGCTATAAATTCAATGCGTCTTTACTAATAAAAACTTTATGTGGTCTATATAATGTCAATTTAAGTCAATAATAGCGATCAACAAGACTGATCAATTCAACAGAATAACAAAAAATTGCTAATTCTCCTCGTATTAATATAGCGTTGCCGTTGAATATGTATGTTACCATGTATGTTACATGGTTCAATATAGAACTTTCGGTACTACAGAAAGGAAACCGAGGTGAATACCGCAGAGATGCGATCTGGCAAAGACTTGCAAGACGTGCCACGGATGCGGCAACGGGATGTATGTATGCGGGCGGTGCATAGAACGCGACGGGTCTGGCCAGTAAACGTGCCATGAACACAGGCGTGCACAAGCCGATTCCCTCTTCGCGGTACGGCTCGTTTAAAATGCAGATTAGACTCTATACCGGCATCCTTTCAGCGCGTGAGTTGCCGACCGACGTCGACGTGGCAACGGCACCGATCAACGCTTGGCTAAAGCAGCATCTACAATTAAACACATATATAGGCATACAAATAGATAGATGAAGAGAAATTTATTGTATTCTAATGTAATAACATAAATATAAATATTTATTCGAAAAGTGATAGATGTGAAGTAAATCATATCAATTATATTATATTATTATAGCCAAAAATAATAAAAACATAAAAACACACAGGATACTCGCGTTGAATGAGTAAATTGCATAAAAGTATAATCAAAAATAAATATACGATCTATGACGAGATGGAGTATTAAAAATTAAATTCAGAGGAATATTTAAGTACCATTTCTTCAATCATCAGTTAAAAAAGAAAACTTCGTGTATAAGCACGTGTTCACCTCAAGTCTTTCGATAATATGTAAAAAAATAGTTAAATAGTTCACATTATGATCGCATGAGCACGAAATTTCTTTGTGAATGTATAGCAGAACCCGATTTGAATGAATTCATTAGTATATATTCTCAAACATAAATGTGTTTAAAGTTGTGACTTTAAATGCAGTTTCGCAATGAATGTTTCTGAATATTTACGACAGAAATCCTAGTCTACGACAGACGTCGCTGTTATTTGCATCTTTCGTCTCGACACCAAAGTGTCTGCTATGCAAAATATTTGCAATTATCGGAATAAAAGATTACTGATCGTGAAGATTTACATATATAAAGATTATGCGTTTCGTGGGTTTCCTCCGTGTCCAGATCCATTCTTGGAACGCCAACGTTTCGTGAACCTTGTAGTCCACTTCATCAGTGCGAGGAGTAGCCTGATACTGTATGTACGCGAAACACATAATCTTTATATAGAAAGCACGTAGAAGTCTTAAGAATATTTACATATACATAAAATCAATGCTCATAATATCGATTTTCTGAATCAGTGAATTCAGTTGAATGCACTAGTGTGCCGGTATCATTAAAGCCATTGATTTAATCCGACTGTGAATGTAAAAGTAAAACGCGAATATTTCGAATTATAAAATACGTAATTTATTTAACAGTAAAATGCACAATAAAATGCATCAAGAATTTCACGGTTTAATTCGTTTCTATATTTATATTAAACATACATCTTTACATCAATGTTTGTGACGATAATTTCAATGTACATCAGCGTATCTAAATTTTTAAAATATTATTTTCATTATTAACAAATGAACACATTGTTGTAAATTTGTACTTTCAAAATATACTTTTTTTTTTACTTCATAATATATTTTTACTGAAATATTCACGATTTTAAATGTTTTTTTTTCAATGGCATTAAATGCCATAAAATATTTTATTATTAATGTCATTGATACTCTAATATTATAAATTATTTTTACGAAAATTTCCACGCCAGTTTCCGAGTAAAACGTACAATAAAATATCACAGATTAATATAAACTATATTGCTGTAAAACAAACATTAGCTAAAGCAGGATTTTAAGATATTACATCGCGTCAATCTGCGACAAGAGAAGAGAACCGCTCTCCCTATTTCTCACTTTCCTGACGGTAAATCTCTGTCAAGCGCGTGCGGTGTTTCTCAGCTACCAGTTAACAATGCAAGATCATGAGGAAAATGCGAAAACGAGTCCCGACAGAAAGAAGAAGTCTCGCCATCTCATTCGTGTCTCGTCTGTCAAGACATCTTGTCTGGTGAGCTCGACTTCGCGAGAGGTCGATCTCTCGCTCGGCAATAGATAGTGTTAAAGAGGTCCCCAATGCAGATTCTCAATCTCTTTCGCTGCATCTCGCAGAGAAGCTCTCTCTTCTCTCCGTAATTTTTTCATTATCTGTATAAATTTTATTGTCTGTATAAATTCTATTATACAAAGTAGACATTATATTACGGAGATTCTTAACATAATATGACTGTTTCTCATCATAGATATCCATCAACTTGTCCTTGTTTTATTATTAAGCGTATATATACATATATTATTTTTAATAAAATACTTACTGTACAATATAATTCCATAATATAAAGATTTTAAATATCTTAAAAATTATCATTTAATTATTATCGGCTTCTAAACAATTAGAATTATTTCGTAATATTTTGATCATTTGAAAGCTATAGTGAATATCTATATTGTTTGTTTTAAAGGAAATATTAACAATATAATATAAAATAATTGTACGATATTGAACGTCGCTTTACTTAGCATATTCTCTCTCATATACATAATTTATCTTTATATTTGTCGCGGAATATTTTATCCAGGATTATTATAAATAAAATTTCTTAAGTCGGCTATCTGATTATCCATTTGGATATCTTTCTTTTGCGATGGGACTTCCGCAAGGGAATTACGAGATCAATGTACATGTTACTGCGTAGGAGCCAAAGGTCCTCCGCGTCCTCTGGCTGCGATTGGCCTATGACCGGCGAACAATAGAAAGCTGGATACGCTCGTAAACCCGATGGCTTTTGAAAACGTCACTTGAGAAAGAATCATAGAACTGACCGGTTGAAGAAGCACCCCATGCACTAGTGAAAAAATTCCTTGAACCTAGCTATTTGACGGTCACTTTCCTCAAAGATCGTCCTTTCACATGTATCACGTCACAATCACCTGCGTGCCACGAGTCATCGCCTTTGCCATCCGCGAGGAACAAACTCCCGTAACTGTTATATGAGCATCACCCACCTGGATGCACTGAGGTCGATATTACGGTATCGGTTAGATAACAACATTGGACCAACACAACTAATGACCACTTTTTGCATGACAAATGCACAGTCAAATCCAAGAAAAAAAGAATGATAAAAAATTATTGAGAAAATTAACAGGAAATATAGAATCTACTAAAATACTAAATCGCAGAGATACAAATTTATAATGGCGGTAGATACAGACTTATAATCTCTTCATGTATTCGGATAAAAATAAAATAAGATATTCAATATTTATGAATAAAAACAAGAAATAATTGAAAAACATAATTTTATAAAATATAAATCTTCGTAACGAGAAAGAGAAATTAATGATTTGCGTGCAATATAAAATATACATGTGGAATAATAACAATAAAATGTACGTCTAACATTTCTAGATGACAAGCAATTCTATCGAATTAGGACGCGAGCAAAGATCGAAAGGCGGTACTTCGCGACGTTTATCTCTGCGCATTGCAGCTGCATTGTGACGTCGCATCGTACAAATCGGGCGTATCGCCTGTCGGGATACATGCCATAAATTCTTTCCGGCTTCTATCGCAACCTGCCATTATCTGATGTGACATTTCATGAAAATGTGACGGCGGCCATTTGTTATTACGCGGCTATCCGTGAACGTCGCATCGTGCCGGCAGGTAATTATCGGTCTCACGGTATAATTATCGCAATTGTTATCCGATCTCGGGGCGAGGCCAAGAAGGTCAGAACTAGGGAGAGACCTGTCCCAATGAAGGACCTACAACGTAGATCCACCTCCTTGATTCTATGCGTCTTGTTGCTATTATAAAAAAAAATTAACGAGCCAACTATCGTCTAGTTAACTATCAGACATTTGAAAAACATTGCGAAAAGATAAAACAAAATTATTTAGTATAATAACTTATTTGTTAAATATCTTTTCATTAATTAAGAATCTCATGTAAAGTATAATACATAATATAAATAATATATAATATAAATTCGTCAAAATATCTTTAATATTTTTTGTTTGTAATTATTTTCAATACATCTTTTTACGTAGAAAGTATTTTCCTTATCGCGAAATAATGAAAGAATTAAATGTAAAATAAAAAAAAGTAAAATTATAATGTAGAGAGATCTCATCTGCTTTGACTATTCCTAGAGAAATCGCATATGCATCTCACCAATAGGCTTACAACGCTAAATATAGCGAACGTTAATAAAGTACATCATCTAATTAGCTAACCGTCAATCATTTCCTTATCGATATGCTTTGTTGGCGTAGCATAAGACAGTGTCGGTCTAAAGGAAGACGCATCCTGTCTCTGATTACCATTGCCCCCGCATCCTCTGGACGGCCCCAAGTTCACGTCATCGTGGCGTTCACCTCTACCGAGTGTTCTTTCGCGACGTATGCGCGAAGAGACTACGGCGAAGTTACGAATTGAACAAGAGATTCTCGTGCTCGCGGTATACGCTTCTCGGATTTGCACGCGCATGAACACCTCATACTACAGTACGCGGTGTACAAGACACGGATAATTCCTCCGCTATAATTCATCGCGAGAATAGGAAATGAACGGCTCTTCTCTCTGGCGTGGAGTAGCGTCTCTATTCATTTGCCGGTTCAATGAGTTAGCGTCGAGAGACCTCCCCAGAATCGCCGGAGGTGCGTTAGATTGTCGTATCTTTCAGGTGCACACGCGCATCCCTGTATCGCGCATAGTAATTATGATAATGTCGCGTGAGTCACGATTACAGGGACGCGGCAGCGAAATTAATAACGGAGATTCACGATATATCCGGGGACATGTCAATTGGAGACAATCGCGACGAGCAGGAAGCGACGTGGAACAGGTACTTGGATAACGCCAAGTATCCCTAGGAACGGGCGAGCTCACGCGAGCTAGCGATCAACGCGAACGACCGAAGTTCGTACTTTGCGTGGAACGGCTCAGCGTGCGGTCACTGTTCATATGACGTCGCCTCGGGCTCCGTGATTACTTATTAAACAAATTCACGCACGTAAACCAACGAGCGTGAATATATCGGCGATGAGCTGCTAACAGCAGTGTTGCATGTGCATGCGATAAGCGCGCGTAGAACTTTATTTCAAACAAACTTAAATTACATAATAGTTTTTTACATTTTGCAACAGCAGCAGATTTAGCTTTGTTATTTCAGAGGTTTGTTATACGAAAAGTACGATTTTGCTGAAATGTCCAAAAATTTAACTAGATATAAATCTGAAAATAATTTTGTTAGGCTATAAAATAATTACGTAAGAAACTCAAGTATAATGAACAATGTTACAAAAAAATTTTGATATTCTAGCAGCCAGCTTGAGTGTTCTGTATACATATAAGCAACATTCTATATAATTATTTTAATGGTCTAATACAATTATTTTCAGATCTACTTAAATTTTTAGCAAAACCATTTTATATAAATGCGACATGAAGGAAAATCTGTTACACAAAGAAATCTGTTATAGAAAGAATTTGCTCAAAATTTAATTAGATATAAATCTAAAAATAATTTTGTGTTGTAGGGCTTGAGCCCTACATAATTATTTGGATAGTTCAACACAATTATTTAAAGCTGTATCTAGCTAAATTTTTATTTACCTATTTTAGCAAAATCATCTTTTCTATTCAGTATTCTCCAGGAAACAATAAAAAAAATTGTAATTAAGCATCTGTACCTATATTTTTAAAATAACACAAGATCTCTAATGGTTTATATAAAATTTATACGTGAATTCGGTATTTTATTTTAAAAATTCTTAATATCTTACTCCTGTACATTTTATCAGATCCAAATTTTTGAATGAGTGTGTTCGCTGTTTATCACAACAGTTTGCACTGCAACATTATCCACACTTGCATTGTTCAAGCGTATCTTAGCAGCATGGTTCCTCTTGCAAACGGGCACCTAATAGTAACCTCGAGGTAATCCCGATGTATGCATCAGAAAGGCAGTATCTTTTCGCGGATCACGACGCAAATGAACGTTTATCGCGTGCCCGCGTGCGCCTTCGTGCATAATTCCGCGTACGAGAATCTCAATTATCCGGTACTTGCGCCTCGCTGTACTCGAGCGTTCTTGACAATGTATCAGTCCAAAAGAGCGTCTTTCCGGTGCTCTTTTTTTCTCTCTTGCTGAGGCCTTCAGACAAATACGCACGATATGCATTACTTTTTTCCGCGCGATGCACGCACATCCTCGAAAGTTTAAATAAGAGCTCTTCTGAAAAAGCCACTTCCCAAGAGAGGTAAGATTGAATCGAAATATTTTCGCATGTGTTAATTCATACATAGAATTCATATATAGAATATATAACTGAAATAATTTAATTTAGAAATAACGTTTAATAAATATTTGAACAGTTTGTACACTAAAAAAATATTAAATTTTAATAAATATTTGCGCGCGCGCGCGCGCGCGTGTGTGTATGTGTGTGTGTGTGTGTGTGTGTGTGTGTGTGTGTGTGAATAGTCCATTTATTAATATAAATATATTTATTTGATACAAAAATTATTGATTTGATTTAATTATCGTTCTTTATTGAGTAAATATTTATTTACTGTAAGTAAATGTTTACTTATTGTTAATTCTATTCAAAGAAATATTTATTAATATTTTTATTAAATTTTTTCAGTGTAAATATTTGAAATTCATGCTAGAATTATTATCATTTTGTGATATAATAAATCAGATATATGCTTGAATGTCATGTGCAATTTTATGCAGAGATAATACTTTCGTTAGCAATCAACTTGAAAACTAATAATATTTCTGAACCAGTCATCGTTCATCTGTGCATTCATCAGATTGTCCACTCAAACACGCTTCATTAAGTCTCGATAGCGAATAGCAAACAGTTTCCTCGAGAAATCTATTCTAATAATCTAATCCTTCCAAATCTATTGCTGTACGTTGTTACGAAACAACTTGCAAAGGGTTTGATCCATCTCCAGTACGTATTTCTCTAGTAGTAATATACATCTCTGGAACGCGAACGCCGTTCCCGACGGATGATGCTATGGAGTGATCGTCCGAAGCACTATCTCTCTTTCCCGGCCGCCGCGCTAGTTAGCCGCAGGCTACCTCTTCCAGGTGCACGCATGTATCTTGCCGTGCCTCCCATACAGTCATTACGAACACTTGCATCAATCCACCACACGTGTGAGTGTGCATGCGTACGTGCATGCGTATGAACGCCTAGCTACCTCGCCTAGTCATCGATGCGTGACTGCGTCGGAGGAGAGCAGTCTGCTAGAATTATTATGCAAGCTCGTCGTACTCTCAAGCTGTCGGTGCTTCGGGTTCCGGGTCCGATTGTTCGTTCGGTGCGGCACGCTTCTTGGCACCTGATGTTAATGGTAAACGTTAATGGCGCGTTAACATGCGTGGTATTTCTGCTCGTTTGTTCACTTATTACAGTACATAATTATTTGTTACTCTGCATTGCACGTCTCTCGCTATAATATAATTACTATTAACATTATTCAATTGTCTAATAATCAAACATTCCCATTTCCATATAATTTTCATGTAAATCTTATTTATATGCAATAAATTAAATTAAATTTTCTTAACAAAATCTTTTCAGATTTACGTCATTGCTATTAATTGCGTGCCACAGCAAAATGTTATAAGTGCCAAAATAATGGAAACTATTGTAGGGATTGTAAATACAGAATATTCTCATTATACTAATATTCGGCATGGAAAGTGTTACTACAAGCGAAGAAAAATAAATAGCACTTCAAAATTGTTAGTTCATTGTAACATTTCTGTACTTGAACTTACAACGTCTTGAAATTTTAACTTTAACACATTTTTTATGTAAAATTACAATTACTTAATTAAAAATTTTTGCAGAGATTGATTGCTCACACGTTTAGTTATTTTTTGGAATAACAATTTTCAAGAAAATAAGTTTTTCCTTTCTTCTGAAAAATTTAAAAAATGGCACTTATTACAACGTTTTGCTTTGACATGCTTTAAATATAGACATCTCATCTACGAGCATAAATTCAATGAAATGTCGCAATCGCGATCAAAATAAATTTCAATTGCTACAGATTAGTAGTTACGAAAAATGTTGCCAATACGCATGTTCTATTAATTTCAATTCCTATTCCTCCTGAATGCAGTGTCACTATATCTGCGCCAGCAAAAGAAAATCACTCGTCATGAGTTTGTTACACTGATGAAGAATCGGTGGGCATTATACGCATACGCGAAGCGTTTCTCTGTTAGTGCATCGCGTGCAATTTGTCATTACACGTGTCATCCTGCCGGTGAAACCACCGGGCAAAAACCGTGTCCTTCGGGGTGGCGATCTTTCGTGCTCTCTCGTCAGCGCGCGATGAAAGGGGCTTCATTATTCATCGGTTCGGCGAGCTATGGGCGGTGTATACTTAACGTTTATACGAAGAGAAGCTCGACGTCTCTCGGTGAGAGTTCCGCTAAGTATAATATCATTTCGCTTACGCAAGCGCACCTACGCAAGCAGCTAACACGGGCACGTTTCGTTACGTCGGTATTGCGATCGAATCATTATGCTTTCTCTCTTTCTCTTTCAAACAATTGTCGAGAAGGTCCAAACAACATTGAGTTTCGTTCGAAGTCATTTCAGCGATACCATCGAGAACTCAAACGATACTTCAAGATAAGGTAATCGAGATTCTATCGCATTAGACGTCGATAGCTTCCGCTTGATGTTATTTTTAGATATGCCGATAATAGACCTCCTCTCGCAATAGCATCGATATATTATTGTTACTATGTATGGAATATTGATGGTATTACTAATCATGCGAGAATATCGATAAATTGCCAAACGTGAAAGAATCATAGGCATTAAACCTAGTTATATCGAGAGATTTGCTACAGCTGTAGATACCATCATGAGAAGCTACTTCATATCATACAAAATCACATTTCCTGGTATCAAACTTTTCTCTCTGTCTCTGTTTTTTCTCTCTGTTCTTCCCTCGATATCGATATAGTTTATAAACAAACATCATGTTATTATGTTAATACGCAGAGATTATATTCTCCTTCTTTTAATAGAAAGCAATTTCTAATATCGCTAATAAAATGACTGCTTTCTTCCTTCCTCTTTCATTATGTGCCATCCGCCACTTAATAATATCAGTAAATATCGATAATATATATATATATATATATATATATATATATATATATATGTATACATAGACAATTTACGCTCGAATTTGCAGAAAACGGCATTTTTATTCATACTTCTTTCTCTTTATCGTTTGATTTACGAG
>Ga0157364_1001199_pt1 | contig 21360 bp, 13 predicted proteins | sample AttsexASBM2_FD_111476 | JGI IMG/M metagenome (GOLD analysis project Ga0157364, IMG submission 111476) | Fungus gardens microbial communities from leaf cutter ant in Ribeirão Preto, State of São Paulo, Brazil - Atta sexdens ASBM2 | ecosystem: Host-associated > Fungi > Mycelium > Unclassified ...
AATGGCTTACTATAGTCTTTTTAACATGCCACAATTCGAGAGGGAATTTAAGTGGATGTAAAAAAGGAAAATGGAAAAAAAAAAAAAAAAAAATATTTGAAATAAAAAAAAAAAAAAAGAAAAAAAGAGGAAAAAAAACGAAAAGAGAAGTAGTACAAAAAAGAAAGAAAAAGTAAAGGAACATAAAATATAAATAGAAAAAAATAAACGAAAAGAAAAAGGAAGAAAGATATAAGAAAAGAAATAAACAAAATAATAAATAAATAGAAGAAAAACAAAAAAAATAGAAAGAAGAAGAAGCATAGAGTAAAAAAAAGAAAGAGAAAATCAAAAAAAAGAAAATAAAAAGTTATAGAATTTTTTTATCATTAAATAAAGCTTGTTACATTTATTTGTCATATTCATAGACATAGAATAAAATATATGTTGTGTCTGTGATTATTTTATCTTTTTAAATATGCATCGTTGCATGTTAACATATTAAAGTTATAATGAAGTTTATAGAGATGAAGGATAAAATCAAGATTAGCAAAGAGTAAAGGATTATTTAAAGTTTTAATACCGAGTGAATGAGAGATAATTAAAAGATTAGTTACGCCGTTGCATGTACAATAATAGTGCTGTAACAATGGGTGAAGTTATCTAAGTTTCTGTATTTTCCGTGTTTCTATTAGCGAATGTTTTAGGAGACGATGAAGTTTAACACTGTTTATACATATACGCGATGTGTACACTTGAGTCTTTAGACTTCTCGCGTGTTCATTGGATATAATGGCGGAAAGCATACAGGGGAGTAAGATAGAAGTAAATTTGGAGGGGTATGGTTCTTGTTTTCTCAGAACAATTTAGATGAGCTGATCGATTGTTATAACAGTTTCTTGACGGAATCTGACAGAAAACTAATAAAGGGATGTGTGGGAATGCTACTTGTATGAAGCTTTAAATCAAATTAGTTGCATACATTATATTTTAGGTAAAGTAAAATAAGGTGCTTTAAGGTAGAGCTTTACACAAGCAATAGCTAAAGCCATAATTATTTTGATATTTGTATATAATTAATATTAATTATATAAGGAAATACATAATTAAGGAAAAGAAAATATAAGAGATAATATAATAGAAGAGAAAACAAAAATGCGTTGAGATATTCATTTGCATAGATTAAAATAATTATAAAAATAATTTATAAAATTTTCTATTTGAAGAATTTATAATGTGATATAGATTCCAGAAAAATAAATTATATGAGTTATTCCATATTCTTCATATTTTTTAAAGAAAATTCTCTTTTAATAATTTTAATTTATATTTTGTTTTAGACTTAAATTATTCTTCTATATTTTTAACTTCTTTTGAGATCCTTGTCATTTAATCTAGTTAAACTATATATTTAAAATTTTGTCTAATTAAAATTTATATCATTATAAATTGTTTTTAGATCAAAAATTATTATCATATTATTTTAAAAGGAGAGAATTTTGGAATTTTATTTTTTCACTAGCATTAATAAAATAAAAATTCTTCGCGTGCAAGCATATGCGTGCTGCAAAAACTGTTCCGATTTTATTTTTTTGATTTTATTAGTAGGCATCATAAAAGCATAATCCGACTGAATATTGAGATCGTAAGGTAACGGAAGCTGCCATAATCAGCCATTTCAGATTCGGCGAAAACATATATATCATTCGGCACGGCTTTTTGACTATCTCATAGTTTGAAAGCAATCGCGTGTTCGCGTGCAATCAAGATATCGGATTACGAATTCGCGCCGGAACGGCCATCTGCATTTGGCGATTGCATACCCCGATATATCGCGTCCCTAATTTACATTTGCGAGGTGCTTCTCAAGGAGATGTATCTATCGATTTATTCGACCGTTTATATTCCTGCAATGTACATACACGCTTTTGTATGTTCCACAGAATTATACCTAATTGCATCTTTACCTCGTGTTCTATTTTCTTAATAATGCAAATGAGCTCACGTTAAAGGTAGAGCCGTTAAATGTTGTTATAACACATGGATGTTATAACAAATGTCCACGTTGCATAAATAAAAGCTTTTAGGATAAGTAAATAATAATAAAAACTAATGTTAATGAGAATTTCTATTCATTTATTCAGCTGAGCTATTTTTTATAATAAATATTCTCCTGAGATTGATAGAATTTTTATTGTTTTTAATAGTAACTGAAAGATTTTTTTTATGAAGTTATTGTAAAGCATAATAAGATTTATACTTAATACAATTAATATATACTTATTAATTTTTTCATAACATGTTTTATAACATGTTTTCATAACATATTATTAAAACAATGTGTGTTGTTTGTATGGTGATCTTTGTAGAATTTTTAATATGTAATAGCAATATGAAGAGGAGAGTAAATAATATAAATATTATTCTATAAAATTAATTAAAATTTTATAAAAAAAAATAAAATATAATATTAAAAATAAAACATGCAATGATTTATCTCATATAAATTCAAGATGTAAAAAAATTATATAAATATGTTAATAAGAGAAAATTACAATACAGAAATATTTTTCAAGCGTAAAAGATTTTATTTTGCACATGAATACAAAATGCCGTGAAAATGAATATTATTAAATTTTTATTTGTAAATAAAATTATCTGAAACTTTAAGCCATTTTGGGACTTGTTTGCGAAGTAGAATTCTGACCGAAAACTTATAATAATATTGTAATTATTGTTCCAATAATTAAATCATAATATTTACGAAAAAGAAGTATATGGGTTATATATATGCGTGTATAACGTGATTATGTATTACGTTACATGCGCAACTATTCATATGGCTTTCCTAGGATTCTCATGAAAGTTTTCGGTTTCAGTTTTCAGTTTCGGTTTCAGCCGAAATTGTAAAAATATAATCGAATATTCATTTCGAAATTAAAAAAGATTTTTCGATCGGATTTTATAAAATTGTAATTTTATATAGAACTATAAAAATAATGATATTTTTAGTCTTAGTGTTAGAAGATAAAGAAAATAAGTCAATTGGATTCGAAAAGGTATCTATATACTTATTTAACATGGATAATACTTATTATTAAAACATTTAATGTATAAATAATGGCATGAGTAATATGTCGATCAATGAAGCAATCGCTGCTCTCTTTTCATACTTCATTTTTACGTTCGTGATTGCCGCGATTGATCTGCACAAATGAGGGTTATTGTAATAAGAGAAAGTTGCTAAAATCGATTGATTCAGTTTAATTTAGCATAAAATGTTAACTTATTGGAAGATTATTTTAAAGCTCCTTTTGCACACACATAAAGAATTGATTACAATATATATTTATTAGACATTAAAAATAAAAGCAATCTAATTTTTATAATTTAAAGGAAAACTTAATTTTTTAAAATAATTTTTTAAATACTAATTTCACAAAATAAAGTATGATTAAATAAAAAATTTGTAAATAGCCAATTTAGAATATAATATTAGATTACATATTATAAAATGAAGTAATCAATAAAAATAACAATAAATAAAAAACTATGTCTTTGAAGTGACTTAAATATTATTCCCTGAGACTTCGTACCTCTATCCCGAAGATATGGGGGTAGTTTATCCTTCCGCATCTCTTTACAATGTCGCTTATCGCAGGTGGATGTTGCGTTTGCCACAGTGGTTTCTTTCACTTCCGTCAAATCAGGTTCAGCCATTTCTGAAGTTTACTCTTTATATTTTTATTCAAGATTTGAATTCAGATGCGAATCATAGTTTAAATCACTAATAATTGCTTGTGGACGGATCGCTAGTGGACATCATCACGATTATTCTCAATAATCACATGTTGAGTTCGTTCCTTGACACGTTTCTTAATTTTGAAAAGTATATTTCTTTCGTTTCATGTGTCAGATTTATGATCCACGGCTTGACTTAACTCGACATAAAAAAATTCCATTCATTTCTATTCAGCGGTCATTTCTTAATCGATAAGATTTTCGCAAAAATATATCAATTTACTCGTCGTGATGCTTTCGCGTTTTCTCACGTTTGCCCGCCAAAGACAGAATGCAGGAAAAATAACGTGCCTTACCTATAGTTTCTTCCAGTCTGACAATCAATGCTAGGTTTTAACGTTCATGTTTAAAAGTTGAAATACGCGAAGTTCTATATATATTTGATAATCTTTAAGATGTTCAGTGATTTTATATATAGTAGTTGGCAAGACAGCTAAAGCTATAAATCGCAAATTTATTATTTTGTAACAATTAATTTGTTTTGAAATCGGTATTCTTGCATTAAGAAGATTGATTTTCTGTGATTAATTTGTATAATTATTTATAAAATATTATGCTTCTTCATATAAAATTTTTTAATTAAAAAAATATTTATTACATTTAATGTATTTTTATTTTTATTTTACACACGTTACATTAAAATATATTAGTTTATAATGCGCGTTAATTTATGTGCGTTTATTTTAAAAATATTCTTTAGAATAGCTTTAGCATTATATTTAAATTAAAATTCATTCATTATATTATACACTTGTTCATATGTTTAATACATTTGTATATGTATATATATATTCCAAATATTTATATTAATCACATCGAGTACCGCGAATGTTTGTAAGGGTAACAATGCTGTTTGTACTTTCATTGACTTGCGATAACTGACAGACTAAGCCGTCAGACGTGCAGCGAGAAATAATAACCTTAACTAACACCCCGAGCTGACTCAACTTAACACACCGCGCGAGCACCCTACACAGAGTGGCTTAAAAAGAAAACACAACAATTTCGTTAATTAAATTGTTGCATTTTATATCTGTTCTTATTAATTATCATTAAAAACTTTCAATAAAAAATAGTCTATAACTCGATGGAAAATTACATTCAAAATAACTAGTTGTTATTTTGAATGTAATTTCCTATTGAATTAAATATTTCTGTGTCCAACATATATTCTTTTTATATGTTTATAATTTTCAACAATTTATATATTTAAATTAATTTTGAATGTTTAAATAGGAAGACTTTACAATTTTTATTTTTTTTTATCAAGTAATTATTAAATTTCTCAAAGCTATTTGAATGGCGAAGTTCTTTAAAAAGATTAATCAATATACAATTAAAGAGATTTATATTTCCAAGATTTTAAATATACAATGCAATAATTAATTTCTGTATGTACCAGTATGTTAAAAATATTATTTGACAGAGAGATTAATTCTAAGGTGGCTTATATTGAATGAATCACGGAAGAAAATTGTTTGTCTAATTGTTACAAGCGTACTGACAGCTTCGACGTGCCCGAATCATGCTTTTATACTTGCGTAGCACCTGGCACACATCTACTCTATATCTAAGCTATTGTATTCGGCACAGATGTGCGGAGTACGAATCGTCTTATCTTATGGATCAATCGGAGCTGCGCATCTTTGCATGCGTTTCGTGCTATTCTCGTGCCGGCTTTAAACTACTTTAGACAATCGGAAATGAAGTTGCGCTCAGGAAACGACTTTAATCAAATTGTAACGTAAAAAAGAAATTGAAGCACTTGCATTTTTTTCTGTCCAGAATAAGAAAATCAAATTACTTGATTATTGTAACAATATTTCGCAAACTGTTTTGTTAATTATAACATTACAAAATTGTATTTATATTATTTATAGTTTACGATAGTTATAGTTTATTATTCAATAATTTATTAACAAAACATTAAAATGTCTGTCTCAAGAAATCGCAACATTTGGAAATGAATTAAATTGTAATTTACGTTACTTAATACATTAAAGGAAATATAAAAATGTTATATAATAAAAAGTTTAATAAACTTCGTGATGGTTTAAATTTCAATATTCATACTTTTTTATTAGCGAGAGACTATTAGTAAAATATTTCAATCAATTTTTTGCAATTTTTCATCATACATAGAAGAAAATATTTCGATTATAAATAACAGTTATTTTTAACATCGAGAAGAACTATTTATAACTAACTGAAATAGTATGCATATTTATATACATTCCTTCCGCTCCATATACGACTAATGCATAATGCACGTATTAAATTCCTTTCCCGTATTAAAAAGTTCACCGTTATCAGTTTTAATTAAATTCTTTTATATCATTTTAAAATAGAGATATCAAGAAAAGATAAATCATTTTTGTTATAAGATAATAAAATAAGTTATCAAAATTTAGAAATCTTAATTGAGAAAAATTATAAATATTAATTAAGAGTTTTTCTTAATTTAAAGCAAATCTGGTAATATAAGGAAATGACATTAAGAATAGATACCTAGCATCGTAAAGATGTTGCACAAGTTAATAAGCAGTTTCTACATAAAATCACTTACATAATGGTAATTTTATATAGTAATATCTATGTAATGATTCCGTTGCACGCATAACGCGCATGATGTATCATTTATTCTTGTTTAACACTCTGCAAACAACAAGAATAAAATAATACCTCTTGCGCATTATGCATGCAACAAAACGCAGTCAATATTAATTGTATATACTTAAGCAACAATTTAGGCCAGGTTTTTCATTATCTAGTTAACTCATGGTTAATCTGATGTTTCACTCAATGAGTTTTCATGATATCATCATAGATGAAGCCCATTGGATAAAATATCAGGTTAAATCTAATCACAAGTTAATGAAAAACCGGGCCTTAATAAGTATAGTAAAAAGCGCTCGAGACGCTATTTAATTTTTTATTTTTTACTTTTTATTATACTTTTTATTATATTTGAATAAATGCTTAAATGCGTACGGCTACTATTACATTGTTATCATTACAAATATATATAATAATAATTACCTTTTTGGTACAACCACAGACTTCTATATATTACACTAGATTGCTAACAACAGTCTTTAATAAAGTTATATTTAATGTGAGATAAAAATGATATACAAAACGTAAAATCGTAAAGTATGTAACAATTATCAACATGCATTACTTTATAGATATTTTTCAATATTTTTGTTTAAAAGAAATAATATTATTTTATAATATTTTATTTAAATTAAATACATATTTTACTACACATGGCATATTATTTTTTATAATATTTTTAAACACCAGTAGGTGTAGCTATTAGTACACACACACACATTTTACCTTGAATTATTAAATATTAATGTAATATATATATATATATATAGAAATCTATGCAGACATTGTCAAAGTACGTGTCGACAACTGCTGACGAAATAAGCGCAAGCGAGGAAACCAATCGGAAAAGAGGCAACAATAAATTTCGACACATTCAAGTATCGATTTAACCTTTTTTTAAAAGTGAAAAACTCAGCTATTCTGTGATAAAATGTTCATGCATGTAACATTCACGCATTATTTTTAATTTAAGATTATTTCTAAGAATATCGAATCATGTACAATTAAAATATAATATTTTCAGAATTTTTTGCATGACACATGACTTTAAAAGATAAAAAATTTCTATCAGATTATCATTTTCCGACTTTTTGCTCGAGCAGAAGATTCAATTAAATGATTCGGTCGATCGATTCATAGTGCATGTAGGGGATAACAAGGAAACCGAAGAATACTTAAAATTGATTTCCTTGCCGTTCTCGTGGTCGAAATAAATCGAACTTCTTGCTTGTTCCTAATTGCCAATTTCCTGATCATTCTTCGCGGGTCCGTGTTCGAACGAGTCTAAGTTCGCATTTTGCAATACGTGCACTCCGCGTGCCTTATACATGAGAATGCATCATCGAGGTGTTAATGTAGCTGTCTGCATATATGTACAGTATCTATACTGACTAGTGAATATGAAATTGGACAGCTAAAACCGTGTGGTGTAGTACCAGGAGCCGTGCAATGCATGCGCACGTGCGAAAGCGGAACGAACGAGAGGTGAGCTTAATGATCGATCAACTCTGCATAGATTACGTCAGGCAAGGCAAAGATTATATATCTCGGACAGATGATCGATTGTTGACGTACGTCTCGGAAAATGAAAAACTTTCATCATATAAGAGAGAACATATGATTTTTTCTCATAATGTGTAATGTTTCTAAAGCTCGTGAAGTTCCAAGTGCAAGTGTTATTTAAATCTTAGAAGACAGAATATTTAAAATAACATTAGAAATTCTAATTATGACGTTCATTATCATGACACTCGATACCTTCTATAATTTATGAGTCGACAGTATTTTAAAAGGCAGTACCCAATACCCAATACCATGCGAATACTAATTGCGATTCTTACATAATATTTCAATCATAAACATTTAATACAAGTAAAATGCCTACGTGAGCTCTCGCGGATGTTGATGCGTAAATTAAACATTAATAATGCGGTAGATACAATTCGCAATTAATTGGGATATATTTATCAAAATTAATTAAAGTAAATTTAAACATTTCTACTCTGAATTGAGTCCTCTTCAGTACAGAAGTCAAGTACAAATTAGTTGTGAGTATCTATCGCGTTATTAAATATATAATTTATACACATCAACAGTCTCCGCAAAGGCTTTTATCCATATAGGCATTTCGTTTGTATTAGATTTAGTCTTAGAGCCACGAATATTACTATATTTTATTTTATTTCAATAAACATAATACCATGCTTCAATATCTGCGTTTGACTCTCATTAGCTAATTTTATCCTTCTTTTAGAAATATCTTAATTTCAGATTCATCCATTAATTTTTGAATTTTGGATTCTGTTATTTCTAAGAAAAAATTTCAAGGAGAAAGATAAATCATATATAATAGAAAGCAGAATATTTTTAAAAGTGGAATCAAATTAATTTAGAAACGTAAGTATTTTATCAAATTGGTGTACTATCTAAAAAGAATTTGCATTTACTTAATTCCTATTTATACAAATTTAACAAGCGTAAAAAATTGCAAATCATTTTTTACTAAAATCTTTTTTTGTTTTCTAGGATACGTTAAAACCTTTATACTGCATAAAAATTGATTACACATGGAAAAGATAATTTTGCTAAAGTATCTACAAATGTATTTAAATCTAAAATAAGTTTGTCGAATCTTCAAAATATTATATATGATAAATCAAGCATGATAAGCAATGCTGCAAAAAAATTTAATGTTCTAGCAATCGGTTTGATCATCCTCCAAACTATTTTGATAATTAATAAAATTATTTTTGAATCTGTATTTATATGTACACGGAGAGAATATTTTTTTAAAGAGTTTACCCTGAAAATATGATAGTCGTGAGACAACATTGTATTTCCAAGAATTTTAATTGAAATCTATCTCATTCATTAAAACTACAATAAAGTATAAAATAAGTTTGATTAATTTTACTAAAGTACGTGGTAAAAATCTTTAAAATATTGTCTTGTGTTACAATTATCACTACTACATATTTTTGGGGTAAATTTTAAAACAAAATTCTTTCCATGTAGCTAAATTTATAAATATTTTAACAAGATCGTTTTTTTCATGTTTATCTTTTCCAATTTTTTAAATTAAATTTAATAAATTTAAATTTGAAAATAAATTTTTTATGTACATAAAATAAATTTGATTACATCTTTTATTTTAATTATGTATATGCAAGGTAATATTATTTTTCTTTTTATTTACTGCAAAAATTACATAAAACTAAAGAAAGCATTCCCAGATAAATTGTAAAATATAGTTTTACACAATTTTCAAAACATCCTTAGAAGTTAAAAATATTATATTGAATGTGATTTATGTGCATAAATTTTATTCGAAGCTATAATAGAAGGAAAATTTTATCTTTTATGAAGTTTGAAACATAAATTTAACCTACGTCAAGGAAACTTTTTACCTTATAATTGATCCTTTTATCTTGTTCCAAACTTTTGCTGACTGGAAACAAGTACAAGGAACGTTGTTGACTCGTGATATTCTTGATTATACAATATTAAGATGCAAATATTGAGACAATTTTGGCCAAGATATTATTGCACTTCCGTAGCAAAGAACGGTCTTATTACAAAGAAGAAACTTGAATTTAGGCTGAACCAGTTTTCAGGCTTTCGTGATTCGGGCTAATAGAAGCTCCACCTAGGGCGAGAGCATACCTATCTAGAAATACTCCTATTACTCGAGGACATTGTCTTTGGCACACTTTCATGGAAGTTGCATAAGTTATCCTTTGCCGCCTTGCAGTCTCATTACATATGCATAAGCGAAATATATTTCTCAAATTAAACAGCGGCGATCTCGAAGAAATCATTCTTTTGGAAATAATTAATTGAGTAACACAATATAATAATAATTTTATAATAATCCTGTAAATATAAACTCATTGTTAAATATTGTTAAATAATAAATTCTTTACTCAATTAGTTTCCCATTTATTAATAATTATTAATAATAATTTAAGTAAAATAAACTTCTTTAATTTTTATATTAAAAATATTTAAAAAAAAAATGTTGGTTATGTGTTGTAAAATCATTATATTAATTTTACAATATTCAATATTAATTTTTACAATATTCAATATATGTAATTATAGTAATTTTTCCTGGACTCATAATTTTAAATTAACTCATCAATTTTTCTTCAAAAAAATAAATAGCTTATTGTCTTCTCTGAAATTAAATATTAAAAAAATTATATATTAGCAAGAAAAATTTATATGAAGTTTCGATTTCTTATCATGTTTGATGTCAGGTTATATTTTATACATATATTTTGATCTGAGAGTTATAAGCGAAACAAGTTATTTTTGTAGAATAAATTTTTGCCTACATTAAGTCTATATTAATAATTTAAAGAAAATTTAGGAGGAATAGCAGTAAATGAGGTGTTTATGTCAAAACATTTTATTTTTAGCATTTGTTTTTCGAAAATTGTTACTTTTAAAATTTGAATATGGCGCGCTAGCCGTTTATTTGTTCGCGCGAGCAGGCCACAAGCGATTCGCAATTTGTCGCGCGCACGGATCGTAACGTCACGTCGTTCGTAGTGAGCTGCGAATTTTCGGCTGCACAGCCGCACAGATATTCGGAAAGCCAGGTAATTTTTCCGCATGAAGCTGTTAATATTAAAGCGTATGATATAATATTAGTATATTATCGATTAGTCATCGTATAAATGAACAGAATCGAAATTAATATCCGCGGCTGGCTTAAGCAAGTAATGGTACAATCGCAAATTCGCTCCCACGCAGATTTATTAAAATGCCAAAGAAAAAAGATTCAAGACATATGAGAAAGATTATAAGAGAATATAATAAGAGCATGAATAAGAGAAAGAAGTATCTATATCTAAACGAAGAGGGATGGGGAGTGAGAGATTATTGATGTATTCGGGACAATGACAAGGTATTGAAATTCAAATATGGCAGCCCAAAGCCTAATCGATGTTCTTGAGTGAAACGAGCCGGCAATGACTTATTAAATCGCAATGTTATTCGTAATGATCACCCCCCCCCTCCAGACACACATTGAGACATAAGTCTTTAAGATGTCTTTTAGAAAAAAGACATCTTATATTTTTCTTTGTGTTGTCTGGGTCGTCTGGCTTTTCGTCGTAAATAATTCGGAATTGTAGATAATTTTTCCGCATCTAATAAGCTATTCATTGGCATCGTATTGTGATATTTAATATCTTCGAGAAATTCGAGAAATAATCGTGCGCGCTTAGTGAAAAGCAAATTAATTTAAGGGAAAATTATCCTCACATCACTAAGAGAGAAAATTGATACTGATGGAAACGAGTACTTCCAGAACCGTATACGATTATTGCTTCCTTTTGCAAAGATCCAATAAAATTCAGAGATTAAAAAATGTTCGAATAATGCTAATTTAAATAAAAGAGGATAAAAGGCGATTAGTTATGGAAGAGTGAAATTAAATTATCCTTTAATTCTGCGAAAAATCTGATCCTCTCGTATAGATAATTTTATATAGATTACGTACCTACTACACGATATCAAGCATTGCATTAATATAATTAAAATTTTAAAAGTAATGTATGAGATTGAAAATGAGCAAAATGTAAATTGATATAAATATTTCAGTGAGATTTTACAATTATTATTTATCAAACTATTAATAAATAATAATTGCAAAATGATATCAATGACAGTAACAATAAATATAGAAATAGAAATAAATATTCGAATATTTTCCTTTTGCATAAATATGATATATTATAAAATTCAGTTTAAATACAAATATATATACATATTTATATAAAATTACATTCTTCGTTACAATACATATATACGGAAATGAAAAAAACAGCATGTTGCATTATATGCTATAAAAATAATTTAATTCACGCAGAAATATTTACAGCAATATAAATTATACATAGTATCTGAACGAATATCAAAGTAATATTATTAAATTCGGAATTTTATACATTGATTTCTTTAAACATAATACGTATTTCTAAATTAATATGTATATAAATTATATTCTATTGTGCTTTGGATTTCTTTACAGTATCTTTTTGTGATTTTGAACGTTTGTTTGACTGTTCTTTAGATTCTTCTCTAAAATTGTATTTTTGCTGTAGTCTCTCCCTAATGAGTAAACCCTTAATAAGTTTTCTCCAATTGGTGTAAATTTTTTTCTTAGCCTTTTCAGCGGCTCGTTTAGCTGCTTCAATTTGTTCTGCTTCCCAAGCTTCTCGTAACGTATCTTCGTATTCAGCGCACACGACATAGCCCTCAGTGGCTGGTACAGCGCCCATGCAACCGAAATTGAAACCTACTACAGCAGTCGCGCAATCTATGTTCAATTTACGCGCAATGCGATTTAATCCTGGAACTATAAGAATTTATTCATTGAATTTGCATTAGAGATATATATTGCAATACTGCAACATTCAGACCTTATCCCATCATTTTGTATAAAATTAAAAAATATATAAATAAAAAATATATAAATAAAAATATATAAATTTTTTAAATATATTTATAAAATTTTGCACATTAATTTTGTTATTCATTTTACTCAATGTAAAATAATACAAAATAATGTAAAAGAGAGATCCTATTGTTAATATGAAAGATATATTACTTACGGATTATGTGTACTGTGCCTTTTGGAAGCATACATTTTTTAAATAAATCCACATTTCCATATTCATTTCGAGGTACAATACCATCTTTAGCCTCTGGGGGAACGTAATCTGTAGTTTGCCATTCTCCGAATAGTTCCAATGCAGAATCTTTCAGTCTCATACCTGAAAGCTATAATTTTTGTTACATATTTCATTTAATAATTTTTATAAAATAGAGCTAAGTCTATTTTTAATTAAATTCTAAAGAATCCTAAGAGATTATGCTTATCAATTTTACCTTGTCATATTTTGGAAGTGCTTTAACTATTTTGTAAGGGTCCTGCTTCGGTTTAACAACTCGAGCTTTCTTTAACCACGTCTCTCGAGAGCATAGCGTATGTACGCAATACCGTGAATAAATAGCTTCACCCGTTTTCAAATGTCCTAATGGTACACAATCGGGTGGATACAAGGCTTCATATTTAAGTAAATGTCTGACAAGAACATATAATGGATGCCCTTTGCATTCGCCAATGGTTTTAGGTAGTGGTTGCTCCAATTCCCTATGAAAACAGTGGTGCTTTGTTATATTTCAAATCTTTTATATCATTCACATCATAATTATACTCAAATAAGTAGGATAGGATTAAAAAAGTATGATTAGAGAAAATAAAAGAGAGATTACTTTTGCAATAATAATTCATTTTCTTGTTTAGACATGGTCGTCTCTTTTTCTTGCCAATAACTTAAAGTCTCAATCCACCATTTCTCATCAATACGCTGTTTACGTGTGACGGAAAGCCATTGTGGACAATAGCGTCTTGTAACATCTTTTACTAATCTTTCTGAATTATAAGCTATTACATATAATACTGGCTTGCTTGCTTTTTTCTGAAACATTATTGTACAATTGACTTCATAAAAATTTTTCATTTATATACAGAATAATTATAAAAGTTCTTTTGTATACTTATAGAAATCTATTACTTTTTCAAATTACTTACATATATTTCAGCTACACAATCTACACTTCCATCTATAACATTTACACATATCCAGCTTGCTTTAGATTCCACATATACTTCGGCCCATACATCTTGTCTTTTTTTCAATTTGTTATCCGTTTCTTCATCTGTCGAAACTTGTTCCTGTTTTTCATTCTTTCTTTTAGATTTATTGGCTGTTTTATTTTTATCATTACATTTCCTTTTTGCTTTTCTAGACGGCTCTTCTTCTTCTTCTTCTTCAGGATTTGAACTACTTCGTGATTGTCTCTTGGCATTTTTTGTTTTAGGCTGGTTATCTTCTGAAATAATCTTATTTTGTTGCTTGATTGAACTGGATGGAACATCATGTGGTTTACTAGATCTTAAATGCCTTGGAGATGGACCTGATAAATCAGATTCTACTTTTCTCGAACTTGTAGAAGCTGTTTCTATATTTTTGGATGTAGAAGCATTATCTTGCATGACTATATTGCTGTTTAATTTGTTTTTCTTACTATATGAATATTTTGAACGAAGAATCTCTGCTGCCCTTTTCTTTGCTTCTTCATTAGCGTTTCTTCGTGCGCTTTCATTATTCTGAATTATGCTGTTATTTTTGAGATCTTTCTTTGAATCTACATTTTTCTTAGCTTCCTTTGAATTCGTATTTTTCTTCTTTTCCTTTGATTTCATAATTTTCTTATCTTCCTTCAAGGATGTCTTTTTCGTTTTTGTCTCATCTTCAATTTGACTATCTTTTTTCATTGTGCTTGTTTTAGGCAGTAATTCGTTATAAGCTTTTACAAGGGGTGGATTGAGAGATACTACTAAACGACAATGTAAGCCAATACCTCTCAGTATTGCTATGTATAATATTACTAATTCCCTATAATTATAAATTTTCTTCTCTGCAATTCTTTTTAATAATGTCTCCTTATTTATAATAACTTGATTATCACTAGATTGTATTGTAAACATATTTTTAAACCATTTTGTAAATTTTTCCAAGTATTCTAAACTAAAGTTATCCTTTGGATAACTTTTTGTTGATATGAGAGATACTGCTGTTGCCATTATCTCAGGTTCATTCGCTTGATGATTTAAATGAAATCCATATGCTAACCAACAAAGTCTAGCTGCTTTTTCTATAATAATCTGATTAGCTTTTAATTTTTTTCGCAGAAGCGCAGCCAGATCTGATTCCTTTTTGTTGGCTGTTTTCTTTTTGAAAATCATACTTGTACCAGGTAAAGTTATTTGGATACCTTCCTTAGGTATAGTATAATCTTCAGGACGTTTAACATCCTCTTCTTGCTTCTCATCGTCATTTGTGTCCTCATCGTCCTCGCGGAATGCTTGTGTTCCACTTTCTCCTTGAAGCAAAACAGCGTTTATTTCATCCGATATATTTTTCTTCTTTTCTGTTTTGATTTCTTTCGTGACATGTGTACTATTGTACTTGGAAAAATGCTGTTTGGGCTCCTCGTCATTGATAGAAGCTCTCTGTGAGGCTTCCAGATTTTTGACCACTTCCGAGAACAATTCGATGCTATTGTTCTCGGATACATTTGCGAAATTCTCATCGTCGCTACTCTCATCCTCGCTATTATCCTTCGAATCTATTAGGTTAGGCTTTGTCACCGGTTTTACTGAAAAAAAACTTGCTGTCAGTTCATCCTTTGGCGTGATACCGGCGAAATCATTGCTGCTGTCGGAACTGTCATCGTCGGAATCGTTCATATTTAATGTTATCCTGCAAAATACGATGTTTTTAATTTCCTATTACATGTTATTGTTCATTATTACTGTGCTTTAGTTACTACAATACCTTGTCTTTAAAATTGATTTTCCTTATAACGCAATTTAGCAAAGATCGACTGCTTTATATATAATTGTTAGAATTTATATTATGTGATGAATTTATACGCAATAATATATAAACAACGAGAACTCACTGCACGTGTGACAAGAGACGCAAGAAAGCATTATTATGTTATGAAACAGTAGTAGACTATTATTATCATATGATACATAAGCTTGCTAATTTACCGATAGTAAGAACAGCGTGCAAACGTAAGGTTATGTATATATAATTTTATTTTATAATTTATTTGAAATAAAATTTCTTTAATAAACAATTGGATAAGATAAGAAAAAAGATTTTTGATAAAAAAAATAGAATCTATATGATTTATATAAATTTATTTATTTTACACAGAGAATTAAATTGTATTAGAGTGAATTAAGTTATTTTTTGTTTGATTGATTATATAACATTGCGAATATTATAAATATAAATTATATATTTTTGATATTTTAAGATTTTTAAGATTGGTTTTTTACAATATATTTTTATAATATTTTAAAAATATATCTTAAATAATTTTATAGATCTTAAAAATTAAAATTTTTTTTTACAATTTTTATCGACTTTTAAGAACCTTGTAAAAAATAATATCGTTTTTTTTAAAGATTTTTATTATTATATTCTTTAGAGCTAGTTGTATTATCAGTTCTTATAATATATTCTATAATATTTCCTATAATATATTCTATATTCATTTGACTTGAATCCTTTTATAATTAATAATGCTAATAAACTGACTTTCATGGATGTGATGGGCAGCGTGTAACGTTGACAACAAAGCTGGTTTATCCAATGTTCGTTTCTTTGCTTTATGTGCGACTGTGAAATTTATATCCTTGCGTAACAAAAGCTAGAGATTTTATGAAATATTATTATAACAAAGATCTCTTCTTATTAAAAAAAAATGTGAAAAGTGTAGCGTGATGGAAAAGAGCATGCACTAAATATTAGAAATTAAGTGCACGCAATAATGTATGAATTTTGCTTTTCGTTGTATCGAAAGACATCACGTGCACTTAAATTCGTTCATTCGAATGATTCCTGGAATCATAATTATTTGTATAATAATTGTGGAATACAAATAAATATGATTTTATACCCGAGGGATTTTTTTATAACATTTTTACTCGGAGTTATATTGTAGAATTTTTCATAAAATTAATAATGAATAATTTTCTACTATAACATTTTCATAATTTAAATATTATTTCTTGTAGTTTTCATTTTTTCATGACGTTGTTAATGTTGAATTTTATTGGTTTAATCTTTCATCACAGATGATTTTACAGTTATCGACGTTTTTTGGGTATAAAGAGATTATCTCTTTTTTTTCCATTTTGTTCTCGATAATGTTTGTAATTGAATCGATATGTGGTAGTGCGGCGATGGATTTTCTACTACGGAGAATTGCATATAGCAAATAGGGCATAGCGAAACTCACATTTTGATTATAGATGATGAATTATTTCACGATAGTAGCGTATTAATACTTATAAATAATGAACAAACAGATATATTCATCCCTTTTGCGGCGTTAGCGGCTTTCTCTAAGCGCGTGCATTGCCTCTGGCAATTTATCGGGATACGTCGAGAGTTTGTCAGCATCTCGTGCACCTGCACTCCCTGAATATGGCTTGACATAATGGATAATTGGCGATCCGGTGGCCGATGTACCGTTACCTAAGTGCATTTGTGTGTAAAGTTAGTCCCGATATTTGCCTTGTTTGGTCACATTTCATATGCAATGTACCATAGAATCCGATAAATTGCGAATAATAAACCCGGCATGATTTAGTATGTTCCATTATCATAAAATTTCTTTCTCTGAAATTATCCGCGATAATCAAATCAGAATTCGAAATTGGGCATATTCTTCATATTCTTTCAAACTTTGTTAATTATGAAAAGTTGTTAAATAAAACGAAATATATGTAGAAGTAAATAAAAAATGAAGTAAATTACGTAAATGGAAAAGGTTTCACGCTAAAAGAAAAGAATATTTTAATTTCTGTAACTTATAACTTGAATCGATATTTAGAACGATATTTAAAACGAAAAATATCGTTTTCAGATATGGACTATCCATGATCAAAAGCAAGTGAATGTTTGAAACACTGCGCATCTTAATATCAGCGTTCAGGATTTCTAAAGGATTTCTATTATAAAGGTATGTGCATAAAGTTAAATCAAAAACCAAACCTTTAATCAAGATCGGAGCTTGTATAAATAATGCCTGCCATAAACAACGGCCGCATATATATACATGAATTTATGATTCAAGATTTGTTCGTGGTTACCAAAATTGTTAAAAATATATGGGGTCATATTTCGTGTTTAAATTATCATTTTACAATCATTTACAATCCATTTTACGCTTTATTGAAAAAGATTGAATCTGTAACATAATTTTAATGGAATTATAAATTATATATTATTAATTCCAATATTATTATTGTTTGATGAAATTATAAATACAAATTACGCAAAAATGGAAAAAAAATTTCTATTTATGTGGAACATTTGCAGGTTTAAATATCCGTATTTTATATTTTATATTTTATACTGCAATTTTTAAAACGTTGAAAGTTTTTTATTGTATTTTTATATTTTAGTAGCTTTATTATAGAGTATACCTCATTATAGTATATGAAGTATGAGTCTCTCTTACTTTGTACATATATTTTATTATTTAAATTACAAAAATTTAAAATTTAATATTGAAGAAAATTTGAAATTATTGCAATACTTTGTCCATATAAATTGTATAGATAAATTGTGTACATTATGTACATATATTTTGCATGTAAATACACAAATTACGTAAAAAAATAATAATGGTTATTGTTTATACAGAATTATTGTTGTACAGAATTCTATTAATATTAATACGTAACATTTATTTTATAATAAAAAGATTAGATTCTATAATGTACGTGTTATACATAAGATATGCTAGAACTCTTGAGTTTTTAGAATTCTAACGATTGATTTGATAAACAAACAATAATATTTTTAATAAATTCTTTCCATTTATATTCTATAAAATATTTTCTAGCGATATAAAATTTTTAATGTAAAAACTTTAATGTAAAATTTTAATGTAAAAATTTGTTTTAATGACACTGTGTTATACACATGTATAATGTGAATTTGCTGTCTGTATATATTGCTTTACCTTGATATTGTTCTCCATATGAGGATATGAGATAATTACAGCTTGCACAGCTGTTATGAGATATGGTTTATTCGACAACTGGATCGAGATGTAGCTAATCCAAATTCTGTTTCCAGTATCAAGCATTCGTTAAGACTTTTAATTACCCTCAGGCCATTTTCAAGTATACAGTTTCTAATTAAACACTGTTAAACTCCGTGAAATCAGTTTCAACTCTTTTTGGTTTAAATGCATATTTAAGGAAATTGTGACGAAGCAATTACGGAACCTGTGACTTTTGATTTACTGATTTCGAGTTTTAATCTGTTAGAAGTTTAAATAAAAAAAAAAATAAATAAACGGATAGATGGTATCATGGTTGTTTTAAAATGATGACTTCCAATATATTAATTTATTAACGATATAAAAGTCGATGCTTATTATTATTTATGTTCAATTTTTTTCAATAATACGTTATTATTACTGTTGTATGGATATATATAACTCTTATATTTTTTCTTACATATTCTTTTATCTCATTTATTTAAAAATGAATTCTGACTAATATCTTTTTTTCCTGTAAATAAAGATTTAGGGAATTTTTACGAATTAAACTTCAGAGACAAAACTTTTTATTAGATTGAATTTCTTATCTTTTTCTCTCAATATCAAATAAACTATTTTAATAGATTTTTAATTTGTGGATTGACTAAAATGATATTGGAGACTAAACGTTAAAAAGTTCGGGGAAAGACAGTTCAATTAGATTATCCTCTTTTACGGAAACTTCAACTTGGTCAAAGAATTTTTAAATGGAAATAAAAGTGGATAACTTGGAATACGTCTAAAATTCAACGTTAATGATACAAAGTCGTATTTGAATTTTTGTATTATTATTACGTAAAAACAATAATGATTTTATTTATAGTGCACTGATACACACAACGTATCAGCTATTATAGCATGCGAGTTTAAAATAACATTGCGACACGTGTACCGATATAATTTACTTCTTTGTTAGTTAAATATTATGATCGATAAACAATGGTATTGCTTAAATGATCAGGTCACACGAAAATTAAACGTCATTCGTAAGCTCAATCGGAAATAAATAATCGATGAAAGCAGGATTACGATGTTTAAAATTATTTGAACTTATTGAGAGATAACATAAACTTTACGCGTACAAATAATGTGTGTATATACTATTCACACTTGATATATATGTATGAAAAGATTATATAATACAATATTTATAATAAAAAATAACGAAAGAATTCTTTCGGAACAGTTTTATTGTTGCTTGTGTTACTTTGTAATCAGCTTTATACGACGTGATATTTCAATGTGATTGACGTGAAGGAAATAATGTCATTTTCCTGAAAACAATGTAGTTTTATTAAAATTTCGATATGTTATAATTTTACAGGGAATATTAAAAATTAATAAGTTCTTCAATTTATTACTTATATGGTCATTGCACAAATATAAGAATATCGGCGAGATGTTAATCCTCGGTTAAGTGCGTATCAGACTGCATATTGAAGGAGATTGAAGCATTAGAATTCGGCAATGGAATTTCAATCAGATAAGTTTAATTTCAATCCATTTCGTTCTAATTGGTTGAATTCTAATTTTCAATTCACAATCCTCAACCTCCAATGCGTAATCTGACACGGACTTCTTACTTTCCAATTACTGCCGTGTCATTTTCAAAGTGCTTAAGTTTTTAATCTTAAATATAATTTATAAATAGTGGATTAATAATTATTTATTATTTCCACATTGTTATTTTTAAATATAAATTGGCATTTTTGTAAAGACAATTATTACCTATGACGCAATAAAAATATTCTATAATTTATATTAATTTTACAGCGAAATACATGTCCCATTATCATAATATTGATGATAACAACGCAATTTAATAAAATAATGAATGAAATAAAATGACGAAATTGATATTATTATGCTTCATAAAAGGACAAAAGAATTTATTGGCTTATATCCAATAAAATATTAAAATTACATATGTACGTTAGTATAAAGTATAAAGACTCGAACGAGAATTTTCGTGTTTAATATAACATTTATGATGTTAGTTTGAGTAATTTGACAAGACATTTGACAAATATTTTATCATGTTTTATCTTACGATAGAAAGACTCACACATGAATATTTTTCACAATGTCAGTCCTTTGTCATCTTCGCTTATTTATTTTACTTTGTCCCATATTTTCTTCGAAATTCCACGTTTTGTATTTATTCATTTTATATATGTGTGCATGTGTGCATATATATATATAAATAAAAAAGATGAACACACACACACAAACACACACACACACACACAC
>Ga0157364_1001200_pt1 | contig 21352 bp, 12 predicted proteins | sample AttsexASBM2_FD_111476 | JGI IMG/M metagenome (GOLD analysis project Ga0157364, IMG submission 111476) | Fungus gardens microbial communities from leaf cutter ant in Ribeirão Preto, State of São Paulo, Brazil - Atta sexdens ASBM2 | ecosystem: Host-associated > Fungi > Mycelium > Unclassified ...
ACACACACACACACACACACACACACACACACACACATATTCGTCAAGCGATGTAGGAGGACGCGCGCCACATGGATATGTACGTATCCACACCGATAACACACATACGCACCAACAGCGGCGTCGCGCACGTTTCTCTCGCGGATCTCTGCGGATCTCGCGATTCGTAGAGCGGCACAGGCGTCGTTGGACCAAAAAAACGTCGGTGGTTGAAAGAAAGAAGGAAAGAAAGAAACAGAATGAAAGAAAGGAGAGAAGGGGAGAGAGAGAAAGTTCTGTGAAAGAAAGGCAAAGAGGGGACGCGCGCGTAAAAATATCGTACGCACTGACGTCGCACGCAGCAACACGCGGAGAAGCTAATTATTATTTTCGACGTATGATCGCGAGTATGAAACATTACTTGTGCCTTCGCCTGTCTGACGATGACGGATCGATCGATTCCTTCATGAATCTGATCGAGAAAACAGTGTTACAATGAAATGTCAGATTCTTTATGAAATAGACGCGTGATATAATATTTACATATGAGTCTTATTATTTTGAAAGCTCGGCGTAACACTCCAGTCTTAATTGAGAATGACATTTGAGATAATAAATTGAGTACTTTAACTTCTCGGAACGAACTTTTTCGGCAAATTGTGAGTTACTGTCTTTATAATTTATGTGTATATTGCTGTTTAAAAGTAAAAGAGAAAAAATATACAATATTGCATAATTAATATCTTCGATAAAATTGATTTTTATAACACTTATATATCGAATACTTTTGTTTTGTTATCATTTATATATATTAGTAAATAAAATAATTTTAATTTTACATATACAATATCTCATTAATATACAAAAAAAAATAAACAAATTTCCTTTATGTAGATGTTATATAAATTTATTTGTTTATTCTCTAAAACTTAAAAATTCTGCCTTAGTGATGTAATATCTTATTTCTTAATTGCTGATTTAACAAATATAATTAAAATTTAAGATAAAACTTCTCATTTGTTTTCAATCACACTTCCTTATTTCTATTTTCTAATTATTTTTTGTGTACTTTTTTACATCTTGTAAACACTATATTTTATTTTTACTTTCCCATGCTTTTTTTAATCTCGCAGTACATTGTGTACATACGTATCTTAAGTTCTACTAAACTTCGCAGAGTAATACATGCACGTGTATTCGTCTGCGCGAGTCTCGCGGCGATGTACTCCGCTTTTATATAGATCCTTAGGTAACGCGAATTGCGCTTGCAGCTCGTCTGTATTCACGAGAGAGAGAGAGAGAGAGAAAGAGAGAGAGAAAGAGAGAGAAAGAGAGAGAAAGAGAGAGACAGAGACAGAAGCATAATAGCAATGCGTGTTCTTCAACCTACATTTGGAGTATCATCTTGCGTTAGCCCAACTGCAGACAATTGACCTAAAAAATAGCCAGTAAAAATTTATATATACGTTTATATTTATTTCTTTTCTATAAAAATAATGCCAACATGTAGCGTATATTGATTTATTTTAATAAGAATTTCCAGATAAAGCTACTCTGCTAACTTAAACGATCTACGTAACAACGATCGTAAATAAATCGTAAATAAATTTCGACAACGATCATAAATAAATCATAAATAAACCACAATAAATATTTGTAGTTACTACAAAATTAAAAAAATTTTTTTATTGATTGAGATATGTATGTACTGAAAAGAGCATAGTGCGCACGTCGAAACATGTTGCTAGCGGGCATGCTTACGAAGAAAAGTGACTCCGTAGGCTTTATCGAGCGATCGTTACTCATAAATTATTAGCAAATCGATGATTTACAATCGATGCATAGATACAGGAACGCGCAGACTAGGTTTCAACGAGAAAAACCAAAGCGGCGCGGTTCGCCGGTATTTTCCGTCTTAATAATTAATAGTATCACACTGAAATGGTTAACACTTTCCGTGATTTATCGTTTTCTATTTTCCATAATTGCTATGTATTACATTATTTCACAATATTGCCAACTTTCGAAAAAAAGCACAAAATATGCTCGTGATAAAGTCATAAGTAAATCTTTCAATCATCGAGCGAGCGTTTAAAAACCTAGGGTTATAATTACATAACTAAATTTTCTAAGTAAAAAAAATATTTATATATATTAGCACGCAAATGTGATTAATTATATATTGCAGCTCACGTGAGAGAAGAAAATAGGCGATTAAAATTATGAGGAATATTTATATTGTTATATATTAACATTATTATGTTACAATTATTTTTATGTTTACAGGCAGGAAAGAATTAATCGTTAATCAAAACTGTACTTTTGATCCCTTTGAAAAAGACCGATCTTCTCATAATCAAGGATTGAGAAAGGAAATAAAAAGGCGAAAGGGCCACAGCTAAAATGGTTGCACTTGCTTTCGGGCACCTGTGGTCCTGCGTGTCAAACGCGATTATAGTCTGCGTCCGACGTCGTGTGCATATGCATCGATCCGGCGCGACCACGCGTCCATTGTTTTTTTGCATCCTTTTTGTTCATAACCGTGCGGTTACGCTGAATTGCGCGTCTACGCGTTCTTAGGTAACGCACGGAGCGCGTGTTGCGTGAACGGAATTGCTCTCCCTCTCCCCCCTCCCCTCTCTCTCTCTCTCTCTCTTTCTCTAGCCTGCCGTTTTATTTTTACTTTGCACGACTGTGCTAGCGCCGACCGACCAGCGTATCGGACGCTCGTGACGTCGCCCGAAAGTGCATCCTCGCGCGTGCTGTTAGGTAACCCTGAGATAGCGACGCATCAGTCGGATCTCTTCGCTACAGCGACGATTGCAGAACGTAATCGTTGGATCACGATCTAGGCTCGCATTCTCATCTCGTGTTTCTTATTCAGAAATTTATTTAAACCTTTAATACACGTGTTATAACCGTTACAATCGTTATCTCTGCAAATATATATTGCGTTATGCAAATGCAAAGTTATAGGAATTGTAACAAAATGATTGGGCATTGTATTATTACACGTAATAGAGAAAAAAAGAAATTGAATAGGAGATTAAAATAGTTACGCGCTGCGTCATAAACATTACGATTTAAATGACTAAATGTGCAGTTAATTTTAAGTTTTGTTTGAATATCGTGGAAATATGAGAGAGACGCGGAAATATATATACCGCAACTGCATTAGTAGCTAAATATGCGCAGAGTGAATACAAATCCAAACGTGCTCGCAAAATATCTTCCGACTTCCGAGCCAAATTTCGCCGTTTTACCTTTCAGGATAGCAATTTTAGACTTTTTGTGACGTGAAAATTTCTTATCTCGTTGTTTTCATACAAACGTTACGTATCGTCTCGTTTATATGGCGCGTTGTATTTACGTGTGTGTTCCACCTCTTGCAAAAAAATATTCGCTGCTACAAGAATGTGTTATTAAGTGAACCGCTAAAACTGATACGGATTAAAGGCATTACGGAATATACGCGAGAATAGAATATAAAACGAAAATTTAAATAGTTTTGTTACCTCACACTCGCTATAACTCATTCATTGCATTATATGTTTAAATATATCACAAAAATTGCGAATAAAAAGGTGTCTAAAGAGTACTTTACAGAAAGGTCATTATGAGTGATTGTGACAGTGAGGTAATATCGTAATATATTTGAGTAAAAACATATTTTGAAGTTTTTTTTTTTATCAAACACTTACGAAGTAATTATGTTCATTTATACTATTTCTTTATAAAAAGGAAACCTTCATAGATTTGTAAAAATTATAAATGTATAAAATTTTTGTTTAGAAAAGAATTTTTAAAGACGACACTATCAACAACTCATGTTATGAAAATTTGTATATTTCTATTTAAAATTCATTTTTTTATTTAATTTCACAGTTAATCAAGTTTCTTGTTACAGCAAAATAACAAGATAATGATCAAAAATGAATATAAAAGTTGTTAGATTACAATAAAAATATAAAACTATTTTTTACCATTTAACTTCTCTCTTTGAACTTAACGTGATTCTCGCCTTTGAATGAGGATTTAGTTATATCGTATAACATGACGATATTCTTATGAACATGGTGAAGTAATACTTTAGTTGCTTATACAATTATGACATTAATTTCGTTTTTTGACTTGCGGTTAGATTATTAAGTTAATTATATTGTTAACTGAAGAAGATTCTGTGAGTCGAAACGTTTCAATATATAAGAATTGAGTGATATTGTATCTCTAAATATATATTTTTATTGTAATAACAACTTTTATGCTCATTTTTGGTCGTTATTTTGTTGTTTTGTTTTGTCAAATAATCGAACGTTTTTATATTATTGTTTCTTGCCTCACATTTAGCAATTATAAGTATTTAATTAATAATAATTTGCAACAAAAGTTATATCAGTTTTTTGTTAAATTTTAAATGGAATCGCACAAATATATGTCCTGTGTAATAAATTTATTATGTTGGATAAATTTGTTAAATGTTAGGACATTAAAAAGAATATCTATAGTCTAATAATAAAAATAATATAATAATAAAATCAAAACATAAAAAATTTAAACATTATTTAAACGATCTTTTAATCGAATACATGTTCTATTTCATTTTTCTGTAAAACTTAAACTAAAAGAGTTATATAATATAATCTTTAATCACTGAATCCAATAATTATATTGTAAAATTTAATTTTGTAACATAAGTATGAATATAACATAAGTATGAATCATTTCCGACATATTTTTGCATGTTGAATATGAATCTGTTGGCAAAAGTTGACTATTCACAATTGTTGGCACGTCACAATTTTAAGATAATGTTAAAGAGGCAGAAACGATGATTTAAGCTTGTTTTTAAAATATTGTAAAACTATTTTTTTTTGCTTAATTTTATTATGCCACGTCAAAATAACAATTTTTAGTTTTAAAATGCATATTGGTTCTATAAAATCTTTTATTATTTGAGAGATATAGAAATTAGAAAATATAAATAGTTCTTTTTTCTCATGTAACAGTGTCCGATAAATAACAATATTATTTTAAAGAAAATTAATTTTTGAACATTTTGAAATGTTTATTCTACCATTCTTTGATAGGACACTGATTACGATTATTTATAATTGGCTTTATATTCTATTATAATTTCTTCTCGCATTATTATAAATGATTTCGTATGGTAAACGTGATAAAATTATACATAAGTTGATAATTTTGATCGTATTTATAATTGATTATAAATGATCGTAATTATATTAAATATAAATATATATATTATCTAATCAATGTACATATATTTAAAAATGTACATATATTTAAAATATTAAATTTATATAATACAAAAAAATGTTTTTAAATTAATTGAATGATTGAGAAGGTACAAAATGTTTAATTTTTCGATCCATAATATCGTATATCTTTTCTTATTAATCAGTTCATAGTTCAAAAATTATGCATATTTATTCATAATATTTTAGTTATTTAGAAACAGACACAATAAAGATCTTCGCTCTGTAAAGAAAAAAATACATATATTATTCTTTGAGTAGCGACTGCATACAATTTGCGGCGAATCGCATTGATCGCACGCCTTACGAAACTTAAAAATATCCCAGTAACCTATTTATAATGCTCCGAATTGATATTGGGATCACACTGTGATGATAAAATCGAAAAGGATTCGTATGTATACTAGATGAGACAATATCCGTGTGGATCACTTAATATTCCCATCTAGATGCTTAATAATGTACATATCTATGCAAACGATTTATATGTATATATATATATATATTTGTACAGAAATAGATATATTCATTATATTTGCTTATTTTCACAATATCATGAAAATAACTTTACAAAATAACTTTCACAAACTTTATCATTAAGAAACTGTACTAAAGATAGCTTTTTTAGAACGCAACATTTCAGACGAATTTAATTAAAAATAATAGCAATTATCTCAATATCCAATAATGATTTTTTAGAAATTATAAACCATTATAAACAATTACAAATTAACAGGATTTTTATTGTACTCAATGTATGAAATAAAAAAGATCCTGAGAAAAACGGCTACTAAATTTTTGTTCGACAAAAAATTATGTCAATGAATAGAAATGTGTAATTTTGAGAACATCTTTTTGAATGTTTATTATGAAGTAGTTAATAAAAAAATCATTGCGATGAATTCGTTGAGCAGATATCGACAAATGTCGTGTTACATATCTTTATTTTTTATTTATAGTAATCAAACAAACAACTTTTTAGTTAGGAAGACAATTATTCCGTTATTATGACAACTGAAAAATGAAACGTTAATCTGAGACCTTAGATAATCTGTCGAAAAACAGAGTGAGTAATGAGCACCTTGCTCTTTATAATGCACTCTTTTATCGCGTAGTCTAGATATGTATTATTGAATAAAATTCGTTCCACCGGCGAAACGAATTAGATTGCAAATCAAATAATCAGTTGTATAATTTAATAATATAAAAGTTTAACGAGGAGCACGGGTCAAGTACATGATCAATCGATCAATGTTGCGATAAACACAAGGTATAAAACATTTCATATTTCTTACGAAATGTATACATTTTTAAACCAAATATATTTAATTTTTTAATGTTGATACTTTATTTTGCATATTGTTATTTTAAAATTTTATTGCAATCAGCGCAGAATTCAAAGTAATACTGTCTAAAGAATTTGCATAGCTTGATAAAAAGCTGTTTTAAATTGGATGGTCAGCGTAATCTAGATTATTCTAATATAGTAAAATAAATTTAATTAGAGTTAATTAGTTCATTAGTCGAACAAACTAAAAGCATTGAATATCTATTTCGAAATATAATAGATCCCATTACGTAAATTAAACAATCGAAAAAGACCGTATATAGTGAATTTCTAAAATTTTTCAGGATATTTCAAATGTAGAAATCACATCTATAGAAATCTGTTAGAATATCTGTAAAAATGTATGATTATTACGTACTAGTACAATGCAGATACATTATTTTTCTCGTTGTTCAATGATGATAAATTATCTTACCCGACAATAATAGACGCATTGCGTAACGATATTCATTATATTATGAATGATAGCTGCTTCATGGAATGCAACTTCGTCGGTGTAACCGATTATTCCTGCGTGTTCGCATCTTTCATTATGTTACAAAGTATACAGTCAAGATGGTTTTGCCTGAGCCGGTCGTGTTCCAAGTTTTTTCGTCGCGTGGTAGCGTTTCGATGCGCTCGATCGATACTGGATTTCAAGAAACAGCAGGAACTTTTCCGCTTTACAAGCCGTGTAATCAGAGCTCGACACGCTATATACATAAGTAATACATCTTGCCGTATATAGAAACCTTTTTTCTTCTCAGCAATACGCATCGGTGGAGCAAACTTGTTATACCTTACAAAATCCCTGTCATATTTTTCTAAACAGCACCACACGATCTCTGATCTTCAAAAGTAATATAAAATCATTTATTAACATTGATTCGAGATAATGTATTATATAATTTTGTTAATAATCAATATCAACGTATATACTTTCTAGATGTTTTTTAATATTACTTCGCAAAATTTTTTTTTAACACATTCAATTTTTAACTTATTGGAATAACACGTTAAACAAATACACCTACATCGTCTAGACGAAACGTGAAGAAGCGTCCGGTATTAATCATAAAAATTGTTGAAGCGCCCGATATCAAAATTAATTGTAACAACAATGTTTTTAAATATAAACGTCAAATCGCATTTGCTGATTTATCGAGGAATATTACTTCGAAAATACACGCGGGCGAAATTCAACGAAGTTAGGCGGGGAAAGGGGAAAATGTTTTCGAGCACAGCCCCGAATCATCGGTGCGATGGATCTCAATTAAAAGTCCACAATTTGTTTTGGGGGCGCGAAAACATTTTGTTGGGAAATGCTGAAATAAAAGCGCGCGCATGTGCAGCCGTTTCGTCGACATGAAGTCACGCTAATTAATGGTAGCGCGTTCGGTATTGTATAATTCTGTTTACGGTGGACGAGGGAGGTCGCGCGGTATCGACGTGGACGCATACATACGTATACGTCATATGGCGTCGGCCGTGCCAATTTCTACGGAGCAATTGTTTAAGTTCCATTTATCGAAATGTAACCCGAATGAATGCGCGTGTGTTGAAAACGCTTTTTAATGCGACGGATAATCCAGCCTTGTCGCCGTCGTTCGTCGCCCGATAAACGCCCTATCATCAATCAGTGACATCGCACAGACTATTAATTGCGCCGTCAAACTCGAGTATTATACATATGGACGCGCTGTTTTACTATCTCATGATGTCGTGATATCTTAATATTTCTTGCGATTTCTTTCGCGAGAAATTATCACTTTGCGAATTTGACGAATTTTACGCTTGTATATAAAATAATTAGTGCAAAGTAATAAATATATATATATATATTTTTTTTTTACTTTAACGCATATCTAGAAACTCAAATTCTTTTAAACTAGCTCTCAAAGTGAAAAATTGTTAAGAATAACCTAATGGAACAAGAACAATTAATTATATGTAGAACTTGCGTTTATTACGAAGCAGTGTGTGTTCGAAGCTGGTGTATTTTTTACACGAGGTTTAAATAGTATCATTAAAACAATATATTATCGCTAAAATGGTATAGCGATATGGATAATTAATTATGAATGAAATTGTGCGTGAGTGATTTTATTGTGAAAGCTAAGAACTGACTGGAAAAGTTCTATACGAAATATGCAGAATTATATTGAACCGAGATTCGGGAAGTTTAAAGTTTCAGTATTCGATGATAAAAGAGGAGAATTTCTCGATGTTCTTTTCTCTGTTTCCAGTTTCCAAGCAAGGTGTATACGTATCTGGTGTGGCGCAAAGCGTCACGTTGGCCTCCAATCAAGCGTTAAGAGGAGGCCGCCGTCGACACCGTCGGACGTCGTGGCGTAGAATTTGCAACTATGCTAATAAGAGGCGACCCGAACGGACAGCTAATGGCCGTCGAGAGAAAAAGGACGAGAGCCGGAAGCGCACAATGAATTCGTGAGGTCGCGGCGATGTAGAGCTAGAAGGTGGAGGAGAAAGAGGAGGAGGAGAAGACGAGGGCCGAGGACGAAAGGGCGCGGAAGGGACATCAGGGGTAGAAGGAGAAGAGAAGGATAGAGGAGGATGGAGAAGGATGAAGAGAATGAGGAGGGCGACCACGGATCAATCGTAGCCTTCCGTATTCCCTACCGCCCCTCGGTCGACTTTCGTCCCCTTCCCCTTCATTCGCCCCTTCAACTACTACAGCACCGACTTTGCACCCCTTGCATCTCGCCTCCTCCTTTCGTGCCCTCCACCATCGTTCCCGTTATCCCTCAGTCGCCCTTACCCGGCCTCCTCTTTCCCTTGCACCATCCCGCGACTCGCACGAGGCCCTCAACCCTCGACCGCCGTCGCGTACTTGCAGTACTTGCACGCGTCGACGTGCACGCGTCGTTACGCAGGCCCAGACCCACCGACCAGACATCAGACACTCTTCTCTCCTCTCCTCCTTTTCCACCCTTCTTTTCCTCATCCCTCGTTCATCTCCACATCTCGTCTCACTCTCTATTTCTCGCGTGCAGCATTTTCGCCCTCTCTATTTCTCCCTCGCTCTTTCTCTCTGCCTCTTGCCGCTTTCCCAGCCGCCGCATCGCGGCATCGGAGGGCGAAGCTCGCGCGGCACAGAGTAGGTCAGTGGCGTGAATGATCATCAGCATTTGCGCGAACGGGCGGATGAGCGGGTGGGTGAGCGGAGAACACAATGCTCGTGTGCGCTTCCAAGTATGCGTGTGTGTGTCTGGTTGTCTGTACGCAACCGACGTAACGCGATGCGACGCGACGCGATGTTTGCACCCCCCCCCCTCTTCCCTTCGATGTGCATTTACGCCCATATGCGATTTACTCTCATTCGCATTCACACAACTTCGATTCGACGATTGCATCGCGGAGACTTTCCGAGAACAAGCATTCGAATAAAAAATTGCAATTTGCTTCTTCAATCTGTCATATGTGGTGTGTTCGGAGAGACGCTATTAGCGCTACTTCTGTCATTCCATCTTTGTTGTTTATTAGATGTAAAACAGAGATAAAATGACACAAAAACGCTAATAACGTCTTGCCGAAGGCACTTATAAGTGTACGTTAAACTTGTAAAATTTCTTATCATTGAACATTCTTGAAATTTATTCTTGATTTATTCTTGTAATTTTAATGTTAAAGAATGATAAGAGAAAAAAGAGAGAAGGAGAGAGGAGAGAAAAAGAGGGAAAAAGGAAAAAAACATCCTATAAGATTGAATTTTTCGACTCATGTTATGCTTGCGAACTAACCTAATTCATTTATAATCAACGATTTTCGAATAACTGTCGGCGTGAAGCCAAGATTCTTAGAACTCGACTAATTACGTCTATGTTAAAAGATGTAATTCTTTGTAACATGTGATCCCGTTAATCCCGCACTCACGCGAGCTCGCTTTATCAAGATGCGCTGCTTGAAAATTAGTTGCTGCGTTAAGATGGGATCTCCCCTGAAACATTTGAACAATCTCGCATCCACGCGTATCCGTTTCCTCGATTTACGTTGGTGATTCCAGAAATTTTCTAATTGCATTTGTATTGAACTATAGAATTATTCGCTAACATTAATTTACCCGCCCACATGAATTATTTCTTTACATATATTTCGCAGAAATTTTTTATAAATTATCTTAGCTAATATAATAAATTATCAATTTTTTATTTATTCTTTCGATTTATTCATATAACCATCTAGATGAACTCATTATTGTATAATAAATTAAATAACATTTTTTAAATAGATACTTTAAACATAATAAATTTTCAAACAACATCTATAATAAAATGTAATTTTTAATTGTATTTAATCTTTATTGAAATTTTATTGAAGATATCTTTGAAATATAATTTTGATTCTTCTAGAATTCTTACATCATTAAAAAGGCATATTAGTCGATATTATTATTTTGATATCGAGAATATATATATATATATATCGAATACAAAAGTACACTTCAGGAAGAGATTCAGGAAGTATCGTAAAATTTCGATAGTTCTTGCCATGGTGTTATATCTAACTCCGCGCGGCGTTATACGAAGCGAAGGATGTGTGCGCGGAATCGCACTGCGAATTGGACGAGTTTCACGGTCCCGACCTTGAAGCGGTTTAACTAGTTTTCGCAACTTCTTGTTCCGCTTGCGCTTTGCGAGAATTATTTTTGTTGCCTTGCTGCCGCGTGTCCGCTTGCCGATCATAAAATACATCGATCGTGAACGCACGGCTTTTTTGCGGCTAATTCGCAATGGCGAGATCGGATTAGCCTCGGTCGTGATGAAGGTGAAAAAATCGTTCTCTCAATGCAGTTATGCAGGTTTATTACATAAGACTACTTCACGGTGAACGCATAAATTAAATATATGCTTATATTGAAAGTTGGTTCTACTCGCGGATAGATTTTAAGAGCGATATATATTCTATAAACAATATTTTTGCAAATATCTTTTGCAATTTTTTAAATAAATTTTTATTTAAAAAGAAATGAGCACAATTCAATATAAAACATATAAATTTAAATAGTCTATAGATTTGTAAAAGATAAAATAATTTGACGAGTATGAAATGATTTGCGTAAGACTTTAGATTTTTTTCACTATAATTGACATCGTATACAAATAAATATCATAAAAGCCGAACACATTAATGTTGCAAGATTATAATACACGGAACAAAAACTTAAATTTTAAGACGCGATTTCTTTTCATAGACTGTTGAGATTATAATCAAAATTGGTATTTCCCCCTTTTCTTTTATCAGAAACCCGTATAGCTGCATCGTCAAGTCAGCCGGCGCTTGGTTTATGGGGACCGAAGTTCTACGTAGACGTTCCACCATCCAACCTTACCCAACCCTTCCTCTGTCCCAACCTTTCCTAGCTCTAGCCTAGCCTAGAGCCGAGTAGAAGTGCACTCCACCACACCACACGGACGTCTGCCTAGTATTGATCCTCGGCTCAGCAACTGGCTACCTTCACCCACTAATAATTCTTGTCAGTCTCCTACAGGCGTGGCGATTCAGGCCCACCATGCGATCTATTATCCTTCTTTCGTATCCCGAGATATTGGTAAAAAAAAAAAAAATTATATCAAGTAAAAAAAATAACGAGATATTTTTTTATAATTATATCATATCTTTATTTATCTTGCATGGCTTATTATGTCTTTATTTATCTAATATTTATGTGATATGTTAGTATTATATATCTTTAATTATCTAGCATGATTAGAACTTCTTCTATGATTACGCAATTATAATCCAAGATCTCCGCTTCTATTTATTAATTTATTTTAATATATTTATTACTTACGTATCGAATAGATCGATTCAACGATAGAGCAAAACTCGCTTGGCACGCGTCCGCCCCCGATTCTCTCGTTTCTCGCGAAGCGTGACATGCTTTTGAAACGTTCACGGTCGTAAAAAAAAGTGACTATAAAAAAGACCGTCTTTGTCCCGTCAGAATGCGTTTTCCGCGCTAATTAGTAAGCGCTCTTGTCTTACAAGAAGCGTCGCGAAGTCTTCACGAGTTATCTACGATCGACAGATTACGGTCTCGAGCTTGGATGTATCAAAATATATTTTCAATACGTGGATTTCGAAGCGGAAACTTGATATCAGAGAATCGATGGAGATAACGCATGTATCTATATGCTTGTAGTAGTCATTAGACGTCGATGTCGTGGATGTCATCGATAAAAGTCGTGTTTCTTAACGATGTATTTTGTCGTGGCCTAAGATTTTACGTCATAAAAATGTATGCCTCTCAGTGATAAGCGGAACCAAACTATTCGTTCCGTATCCCCGAATAGAACTTTACATTTTCTTCGTTTTTCTCCCTTCTGTTTTTATTTTAGCTACGTCTCTTTCTAGTAGTACACGCAGACAGATATGCACACGTATGTATCATCCCATTTCTAGTTGGTTCTTTTTTAGTCCTATTCTTTGGATAACGGCATGCGATTCGACGATTCGCGTTCATCCAGTTTTACGTTTTATTATCTCGTTCGTTGAAAACGCACATCGGATTTTCCGCTTCTTTTGTTAGGTTTTCGTCCGTTTGGTCGATGAACCTTCTTGCCCTTTCCCGTTGCATTTCATGTCTCTGTACAAACGCTCGTCTCGATACAATGGCATCGCGCTGAATGTTCCGGTGAGATGTGTTCTTACGTCGTGTATTATGTATCAGACAGCTATTCGGTAAATAACATGAACCAGACACGCGTGTACAGATGCGTTTGTAATTGTTGAAATTATAACGTCTAATACACACAATGTGAGCTTCACACAAATTGTACGAGTTCTGTAATGAGAGAACGATTCAAATAGTTTTAACGGTGATGATTCTACAATGACATAAAATTCATTGTCCCCTATGACCGTCGTACAAATTTATGCGCAACACGGTTCAGTTTTCTCTGGATAAGGTGTACTCTTACTCCCTTTTTCAGTCCTATCAAGGATAATAAAGCTTTCCCGATAACTCGGTTTTGATGCTTTTTGTGCAGTGATTACGATACGGGACCCGCGTCGAGTGTCTGCGAAACGGATCCGTTCGCATGCAGTGATTGTATGCACATGCGACTGCTTATCGCTCACGATACAACTACATCGTTGCAACCGAAAGAGAGATGAAGATAGTGAGAGAGAGAGAGAGAGAGAACAACAGAAAGGGAGAAAGAGAGATGGGGAAATGGGGGAGGGAGGGGAGAGAGAGAGAGAGAGAGAGAGAGAGAGAGAGAGAGAGAGAGAGAAAGGGATACGTATATGTACGGAACACGTGCGCACATATACATGCACGTTCGCTGCACCGTCGAGAGGGAGTACAAACGGCTGAAAGCGAAACGTAAACAAACAGGTAGCTCTTTATCCAAACCAAATAGCGGGGGAGTAAAATTGCGGCACGCTGCCGTTGGAAGCCCGAGCGAGCGAGCAAGCGAGCGAGCGTGGAAACTTTCTTTCCTTTGTTTCCCATTATATTTCCGTATTACTTTTTTAACACGCCGTTAAATACCCAAGCTGCCACGAGCTCGCGGGTAGTTTTGGATGGAAAAAAAAAAGAAAGAGAGAAAAAGGGTGAGGGATGCATCATTTTTCTTCGTCGACAGTGCCGCGAATCTTTTCCGCATAAACGCATTTATGCGTTTATTTATTGCATTCCGTTTACTTATCTTGTCTCCTCGTTAATCTCTCGTATTATTGTGTTTTTCGCTAATGACGTATTGTATGCCTTACTGTATTAAAATTGGTTTGAAAAGTGAAAGTAAAGGAAATACATTTGTTTGTGCAACAATTTAAGCTAAGCTTAGTAAAATGCAAAATGACAAAAGCTTTTCTAATATCAAATGAATTTTATATATATAATTATTTATATATAATTTATAAATTTATAAATATTGTAAGAGTTATATGTACATAAGTTATAAATTATCAAAAAGTTTGTTTAGGATAAAACTTATTAAATTTATTCACAATAAAGTTCTAAAGTTCAATTCTTTTGTAATTGATTTAAATTTTATGTGTTCATCCGTGTGTTTTTTATTTTTATATTATTTCTCTACATAAAAAACTTTTATTAATAATAAAACAATTAGTAGAAAAAATTTTATTATCTCAAAATTTAAATTGATAAATAGATCTTTTTGCATTTCATTATTTAAATTGCTTCAAGTTCTCTTTTGTTTAAGTATCACTTCAGTATGATTTATAATGAAAATGATGAGAATGAAAAAATTGACGGGAAGCAAGAATACTGATGTTTCTTACCATCGTACCGAGGTAATCGCGCAAGAAAAAACATCGATTATATCTAGAACAAAGTCTCATCGAACTACAAAGAAAACTGGTCCTATCTCTGTAGTCGGTTATCTGCGTGGCCGCCGCACTAAGGAACGAACGATGCGTATCTCACTTACTCACGAAAGGGTAAATGAGTAAGCTAGTTATGAATCATCGCACGAAATCGATTTCTCAATCGATGCAAAGATATCAATTCGATTGATCGAAAATATTGCTCTGTAAATGAATCTAATATGAATCCGAAGTATGTAAATAATAGAGAAGCAAAACAAATTAACGCTAAAACTCAGTGCGTATTAATATAATAAATATTTTATTCTATTTTTGCTTGCATGTTCCTATCCACAAAACTGAAATTTTTTGTTTTCACAATTTCTTTAAATTAAATGTGATGAAATGTGCGTAAAATGTTGATTAAAATACCGGTAATTAAAGTTGTCGGGGCGTAATTGACATTAATATGTAATAGATATAAAATTCACGACTGTACATTTATGCGTTTGTACTTGAGAAATATTAGTCCTTGACAAATCACAGGGAAACGGTCAAATTGCAAAAATTGTTTTCTCACTACTATGCGTCACTGAACCGGCACTGATGGTTGTACGTGATCAACTAGCGCAAAGCCGATAATATATACAATTGTCTAATACCACGTGTTGTATCACATAAAATGTCTCATTGATGATAACGGGCGATATTCGTATCAATAAATCAAATTACAGTGCGTTTGAGCATATGTGATACTTTTCCAATCGCTCCCGTATTATACTTATATTTCATAATATAAAGGTTACATATCGTTCATTTACTACAACGATATGATTATAATAATGAAAAATTATGATTGTTTTAGCTGTTTACAAAAAAGAATGGAAACATAAAGGAAAAAAACATATTTAAAAATACATTCTTCTACAATTGTTGTTAGCAAAATTATATAGTTAGCATAATTATATATAATTATAAATTAAACATTGTAAATTAATTAAAATGAATAATATCAATTAAAATTAAAATTAAGCAAAATTTTAATGACCATAATATGTAATGATCAATAATACGAAAAATTAATTACAAAATATTCAAACTTATTTTCTGAAAAACTTTGTTTTTTTTACACATATTGCAGCAAATAAACAATGTGATATACATACACAAAATATAAATATCCTTAAATTGACTTTTAATACGGTTCTTTCTCGTTATATATATTTTTTAATTGTTTATGTATTTTAAAATGTAAAATCTTATGGACAAACATTTTTACGAATCTTTTCTAAAGACGAGATTAATACATTGTATTGATAAATGTATGCTTCGTGTCGCACTTTCATGACGCGGCAAGGATTGATTACGCTTTCGATTATCCTTGAAGAAAGACCGAAGATGGATCGGAATCGTTACGCAAGATTCGTTCGACCATGGGTGGTCGTCGTTTCCTCGTACATCGCACATTCAACGACGTCTTTTATCCGCACCCTAGACAATTATATCCTCTCTCGTTTAATCTCTCGCAATCTCGTGCATCCATCCAGACCGACCTGTTCATCACGAAATGGACTTTCAACATCATCTTCACAAAAAAAATCAATCTACAGTTCAAATCATTATTATTTTTTGATCAGAGAAGACATATAAAATTAAAAATATAATTAATTAAATATATAAATACGGAATATGTATTTAATTAATTCTGGGATATCCTGTATAACGACATAAAACTTGCTCCCATCATTCATGATGAACTTCTAAGTTTTTTGGATTCGCACCATCTGCGAGAAAGTTCACTGTACGCGTGGCCGATCTGTCCCGCAATTTCCTTAACTTTGCGGAACCGCAAAATCGGTCCGGCCGTCTTTTTCGCGAATCAATTTGTTGCGGGTACTCACGTTTCGGTAACCTTCAAGTGCTCGGCTTATTTTCTAGACGGCTAACGTGAACCGATTCGAATCGGTTCCTCCTTACGGAATAGTGCGACGCGGCACGAATGCTAATATGGACCAACTACATAAAATCACACGAATCGCGTAAATTCACAAGAATCAAACGTCCTCTATCTCACAATTTATTTTCAATCCAACTTGGAACGTCGGTTTCGCTAGCATAATTCATAAATAAGCGGAAAATGGAAAATTGACCGTTCACGATTTGTACGTTCAAATTCTCCATTGAAAATATGTAAAGGTGGGACACATATTGTAAAATCTATTATTATATTTATTTATTATTCTTGTATAATATTTATTATAACATTATTGTAATATTTATTTCGTTTTGGAAATTCTTGGCAAAATCAATAGCAATATTTATTATAATAATAATAATAATAATAATAATAATAATAATAATAATAATAATAAAGTATCAGAATTTTACGAAGGTTAATATAAGCTTCTATTATTAATATAAACTAATGAAAACGATTGTAAAATAATTAAATGACACTATTTTAAGTGTCCCGCTACCTCCGTGTTATTCGTACAAAGAAATAGTATCAAAAACGAAAGCAAAATATCGATAAGAACTGTGCGTTGTCATTCCTAGCCTTAACCCATTCGAATCAGTTCTTGAACCGACACCGAATCGCGCACTTCAACGAATATAATTATGCAGCTATTGGAGTATGAAAATAGTTTCTCCGTTGTTGGTCCTCATGTGGAGCACCTTGAATAATTTGACGCACGACGGGAGTCCTAGTTTCGCGAGAGCAGCAAATACATTTTTTATAGCCTCATTGAGATGGAAAACACGAAAATCCGCTGACAATCATCACGACTGTCGTAATTATTAACTTATTAACATGAAATTCAAACAGATTTTGAATGTTTCATCTCATTTGATTTTTATAATTCACAATATTCTCTTTGTTTTTTTTATATACGTTCACTGAGAAACCCATTTAGTTGAATCAATTAACCTCTTGTTTGGATATAAGCAAACAATATGGTTGATGAAATGAAATAATTTAGTTGAAGCAAAACATTTGGTTATTGTAACATTTTATCTGTTTCTGATAAACAAGTTTATGAGATATTAATTTTTAGAAATAAATAAAATGTTATAATAAGCAATTGTTTTGCTTCAACTAAATTATTTTATTGCATTAACCAAGGATTTTATTGCATTAACCAATTTATTTGCCATATCCAAAAAGAAATTAATTGAGTCAACTCGATGTATTTCTCAGCATATATCTATGATATGACCGGATTCATAGTCGATTCTTACATTTAAGGCTGTCTTAAGATATTATAAATCAATCAGAGAGCCGCATTAACATCTTAAGACGTTACTATCTTGAAGTAATAACGGATTATGAATACTAGTCTATGATTTATAAGATAACGGAATATATCATGTTTTCTCCTTTTTTTATCAATACATAATAGATTAAAAATTTTATAATAGATTTAATTTCTCTAAAGATTTCTACTTTCGTAAACATATTACGATGTATGCAAATTAATATATAATGGATCAGCTGAATAATTTTTTTCTAAAATCATCTTTCTTTCTCTCTTTTAATTTTATTTTTATAATATGGAACACATGGAATCTTGAAACGTTGATATAAATTTATAATATCAATCTTTTTGTATTAATTTTTTAATAACAAAAAATAAAAGATTGTTTGAAAGAAGATTCAATTAGTATAAAGTGATATCATTAAATTATTGCTATAAAAATTTTTTTTCCTTATTCCTTTTTTTCGAACATTTTCATTGTTGAAGCTGATCCTATTGTATCAATTATATGTAATAAAATAATACAATCATTATTGTTAGAAAAAAAGATTCCAAAATTTGGAATATTCAAATAATAGAAAACAATTCTTTTTAGTTTGTCCAATGTAAAGTGATATCGTTACACGCATGACGATCGGAAATCAAACGAGGATTCAAAGGATTTCGTAGAAAATGTGAGAGAGTGATTCGAGAGGAAGCAACGGCGCGGCTACAGGCGGCATCGCTAAAGATCATCAGTTTTTACCATATTTTAAAACGCAAAAATAGCGTTACATTGACCTGCACGCAGGATACCCGACCGCTGCGTAGTCTTTTTGTACGACTAATAATTATCATCGTCTTAGGTATATCAAAGGAGGCTCGTCAGCGAAGCGGAATCTTTGCCTGTGGCTACTGTGGCTGGAACGTAAGAGAAAATAGGGGTAAAGAAAGAAAGAACAACACACTATTTTAATATAAAACGGTTAATTTGACGCTCTGAATTGAAAGGTGCATCGAAGATGAAGTCTCTCAAGATTTTTTAGAGATAGCGATAAATTAAGGTCACATCTAATACGTGCGCAATTCTAATAATTCTTTAAAATATATTATATTATATTAATATTTGTCTTATTGTAAGGAAATGATATAATATTTTGCTATAATTAGAATTATTTCAAGTAGCAATTTTTTATTTTAAGATAAAGAAAAGTTTCATGCTTATTGATAGTTTTCAGTAGTATTTGCAATTATTTAAATTATTAATTTATTACATTATTAAATATTCGGTTCTTGTTAAACGAGGTATGTATTTTTATTATGCGGTCTTATGTAGATAATAGCTAGCATCTATAATATAACACTGAGATCGCCGACTCTTATTGTACTTAATCGTTCTCGATGGCTACACTCTATTAACTGACGTGGAATAATGCTTCTAAATCCGCTCGATTGAACTCGTCGGCATCACGATCATGCAAAAACAGAAAAGATCCTCTACTCTTCTGTCTTCGACCGGAAGTCATTTCCCGCGTCGAAGAATCGACGTCGCGCAAATCCGACGGCCGTTTTTCCACGGATTCATGCGGACCATATAACAACGTTGATCGCCGTTGTGCAAAATGAGCCACAAACGAACCCGAGCCTATTTCGGTGAAATTTTCGAAATAGGCGAATCGCGTGAGTTCGTTGGAACGCAGGAGACCGCTTATGAGAATATCAGGTCCTGTCGTGGTCGAAAGGATACATAGTTATGATACGAAGTTGCGGATAATAGCATGGATCGAATCAGTAGATTACAGTTCCTGCGTCTGCGACAATGCGCCCGAGGACACAAGGTGTCTCACGGACGATTTGACGGTAGCATTGTGATGCGAATTAGTTCGCAACGATGAGCAGGAACGGACCGAAGATTTTTTTGGTAAAAAAAAGATTTTGGACCCCCTATTGTGATTTCACCTTTTCGAGGATTGTAATTTTCTATCTCCTTCGAAAATTAGTTTTCCGTAATACAATATATTTTGTAAGTTATTTAGTTTATTAAGTGTCAAAAATAATTTAAAAAACAAACATTGTGTATTAAAATAAACTTTCCTTTTGACTTTGAAGCACTGTTTGTACATACCAGAATAATTCACCTAATGTTACCGGAATATTTTTTCATACAACTTTAAAAGAAAGTTTTTTTTTGAGGATTGTATATGATTCTGAAAGGTTCATATGTTAATGTATAATAACTCTACATCTGTACATTAACTCTCTTTACGTTTTTTTTTCCTTTTTTTTTTCTTTTAGTAGAATTGTAGAAAACTCTGAAGCTAGACTAAAAAAGATAGTAATAATGACCACTGGTGGGCCGGTCTTTGTATGCAGGGTGTTAATTTCCAGTTCCAAGGTCGCACATTTGTAAAAAAAGCTAATTCCCGTACGATGTTTTCACGAAATGTAGCAAAAGCGCTTTCTCCCTGTATGAATAGCTCGTATACCATGAAATGGACGAGATGTACAAATGCATACATTTTCTGCGAGAACGCACGTCGCTGCACGCTGTGCGGGATCGCGCACGCAACATTAGCTATTCAAACGCAGCTCCGAGAGTTTCGTCTTTAAGCTGGACCCCTATCGTCAGGCGGACCCGCTTGCCTGCCTAGCGATAGTCTCTCTAACTTGCAGACCTGCAGACTGTCCTTAAACGTAGTCTGATCGTTTCGCTTCGGGCGATTCGGTATAAACTCTTCAAAACACGAAAATCTCTAAACTTTGAATAATATATCGTATTAAATTATTATAATAAAGACGCGGCTCTCTAAGCTTTTTGCATGGACACATAAAGGTACGACATTTCTAAAAATATAGATTAAAATAATTAACTATATAATAGAGTATTCTTTAACGTAATTATTTAGCTTTAAATGAAAATGACAAAATTTTTTAAACGAATTTGTTGAACATGTCATTGTATTACAACAAAACCAAATTCAATAGGATAGCTATAGTATGATTGTATCAAATTTTAAATTAAAAATATACTTCAATTTGTTTTCTAAAATTAAATTGAAATTATTATATATAGAAAAAGTAAATTCTAAACTTATGATACATAATCGTTATTAATGTTAAATCTTATTGCTTGCCTTCGCAATACGCTGAATGAGAATAAATAAAATTTCTTAAAGACGATAAAAAATTCTTGCAAATAAGCAAACAGAGAAAGAGCAAAAGAGAGAGAGAGAGAGAGAGAG